>JAEEGI010019872.1_pt1 | contig 13508 bp, 11 predicted proteins | sample 8958751 | NCBI WGS metagenome assembly JAEEGI01 (sample SAMN16246545, study PRJNA631951) | gut metagenome | biome: gut microbiome; feature: rumen; material: KS-attached | host: Bos | place: Iran: Karaj | collected 2018-10
AAAGTTGACTAAAGTTGATTAAAGTTTAACCTACTGTTTCATGTAGAATAATGCATGAAACGGCCATAACTATACCCTATTGTGAAATACTTAATTACAATTATCTTACTGGTTTTCAGTATCTTTTTCGCTCAAGCCGATATCATCAGCGGCCGTGTCATCGACACCGATACCCGGGAGACCTTGCCTGGTGCAACAGTTCAGTACCTGAAGCAGATCAATGAAACCAGCTATTCAGGCAGCACCGTGATAGCCGACTCACTTGGCCGATTCTCGTTCTTTACCGATGGTCGTGTCGAGCTGACGGTGTCCATGCTGGGCTATTACCAGAAAAAGAAAAATGTCATGGCGCTGACTGACAGCCGCAAGGATACGCTCAACATCGGTGCCATCGAGTTGAAGATGTCCTCACAGATGTTGCAGATGGTCGAAGTCACAGGGCATGCAAAAAGGTTCACAATGCATGGCGATACCATCGTGTTCAACCCGTCGGCCTTCAGGCTGCAAGAAGGCGCCCGACTTGACGAACTCATCAAGCAACTGCCTGGTGTCGAAACGGATGCCAATGGCAAACTTTGGTGGAACGGCAAGCCCATCCGCCTGACGATGGACGGCGAGAGCCTCTTTGGCGGCAATGACCTGGTGAGCCAACTGCCTGCCGAAGCCGTGCAGAACATCAAGGCTTACAACAAGGCGTCGGAACTCAAGGAACATACGGGTAATGACGACGGCAGCGAGGACATGGTGCTGGACCTGACCATCAAGCCTGGCTTCCTTGACCGCTGGTATGGCGATGCCACTGCAGGCTACAGCACCCGAGACCATTATGAGGCTGAGGTCCAGATGAACCGTCTCTCCAAGAATGACCCGGTCATGGTGTTCGGTGACGCCAATAATGTCGCCAAACGACATAGACGCTACCAAAACCAATCTATAATGAGTTCAGGTTACGGTTTTGGCCAAGAGCAAGGCATTTCGGGCGGATATCAGCACAACTGGAACCGTGAGCAGGGCAATAAGACGCTGAAAAGTTACTACAGCATCAGTGGAGGACTGGCACATGATGACCGATGGAAGAACGCGGGCAGCGAAACCGAGAATTACTTCCCCGGTGAGGCTCAGAGTTATAACAAGACAACGGGCTTTGACCGCAGCCATGAGTTGATGCCGACAATCCTGGGCATGATGCGATGGAGGCCTGACACGACCAACAATATCTTCTTGTGGGCTCAAATTGAATACACAAACGACCGTTCCACCAACCGACGCGAGACCGAGCAGTCGGTCAATTCGGGCAACGGCTACATTCCCACCATCAATCAACAGGTGAATTCACTGAGCCGTGGACACGAGACCCTGTTCGAGACTACTGGTAATTGGACACACCTTTTCAAGGACGGCTCCCTCAAAATTGCCGGAGGACTGACCTATACCGACAGCAAGAGTAAGCAATGGTTTGATCGAACTATTACCGACTATTCGAGCAACAATTCATCGGCGCTTAGCCAGTATGCCATTGAACCTTCATCCAAGTTCGGCTTGAACGGCAGCATGGCCTTCCAGCAGTGGCTCACCAAGCAGTGGATGCTCACTATGGACTACCGATTGGACTATAACAACAATCGGATAGACCGTGAATTCACGACCGATGGCATGGCCGATGCAGCAAACTCGTTCAACAACCGCTACCACAGCATGGGTCACACCGTCACTGCTGGCTCAACGTTCAACATCGGCAAGGTGCAGCTGCTGCCCAGTGCTGTCTTGAATTGGAACCGCGAGCAACAGGACTATACCCGTGCCTTGCTTGACACAACAGCCGTCAGGAACAGTTTCAAGATTGAGCCGTCGTTCAGGCTCTCATGGAAGATGAACAGTGGCATGAACTTGGAATTGAATTACAGTTACAAGACCATGCAGCCCGAACTGCTCCAGACCATCGGCTACCGTGACTTGAGCGACCCCTTGTTTATTACCGAAGGTAATTCCGGCCTGAAGGACAGTCACACCAACGAATTCCAATTGTCCTACAAGGCCGTGGTACCCAGCAGACAACTGTCCATCGGCTTCAACGCCAAATACAGCACATTAGACCACAGCAACATCACGGCGCTCAGTTATGACCCGGCGACAAACGTCTATACCAGCCGTCCCGAGACGGTGCCCGGCAGCCGCATGTGGGAAGTGAGCCTCAACTATGACCACGGCTTGGGCAACTATTTCCGCCTGCAGAACGACCTCAAAGTCATGGGTGGACGGTACTACGGTTACTTGACCATGCTGCCCACTCACGAGGAACGTATCTTGAACCGTCAGACTAGCGTCCACCCCAAGGACAAACTGACTGTATCGTTTGACCACAACTGGATCAAGGCCTCGGTCTTTGCCGAACTCAATGCCGACCGCTTGCGGTTCTCGCAGTCAGCAAGCCAGAACACCACACTGTGGGACAACAATTTCGGCATGGAGTTTGAGGCCAACTACCGCAACTTTGTCTTCTCGTCCAGCCTCACCGAGTCCATGCGGCGTGGCTATGCTTCAAGCGGCATGAACCGTAACCGCCTGCTGTGGGACGCCTCAGTCGCTTGGAAAGTCCTGAAAAACAAAGGCATAGTCCGTCTCTACGCCGACGACATCCTCAACCAGGACGACTGGCGCTGGAGCAGCCAGACGGCATATCAACAGACCAACGAGTGGCAGGACACGCTTCACCACTACATCGGCATCTCGTTCACCTACCATCTCGACGCCAAAAAGAAAGAGAAATAAGCCGAAAGGCAAATCCTCCTCATTACAGTAAACCTGCTTCTTTGCGGTTATAGTCGCTGCGTTTTATCTGCTCCTCGCGATTATAACCGCAGTTTTTCTTTGAAAACAACAAAAGTTACGGCTTCATGCCATTGGCCCAAAAAGGAAAACAAGAAATACAAGATGTACAATCGGTTGAATTGTTGTTATTGTATTTCTTGTTTTCTGATTATCTTGAAGTATCGTCGAGGATCACTTGGTGGCGAGGTTGCGGGCATAGTCTTCCCACTTGGTGATGAGGGCGGCCATGTCGGCAGGGAGGTCGCTGTCGAAGTCCATCTGCTGGCCCGTCTCGGGGTGCACGAAGCCGAGGGTCTTGGCATGCAGGGCTTGGCGGGGACACAGTTCGAAGCAGTTGTGGATGAACTGGGCATAACTTGACGAGCGGTTGCCGCGCAATATCTGGTCGCCGCCATAGCGGGCATCGTTGAACAGCGGGTGCCCGATGTGCTTCATGTGGACGCGGATTTGGTGGGTGCGGCCCGTCTCCAGTTGGCACTGCACCACCGCTACGTGGGCCAGGTTCTCGACAGTGTGCCAGTGGGTGACAGCGTGCTTGCCCTGGTCGCCGTCAGGGAACACCTTCATCAGCACGCGGTCGCGCGGGTCGCGCCCGATGTTGCCCGTGACGGTGCCGTCCTCCTGTTTCATCTCTCCCCACACCACGGCGATGTACTGGCGCTTGGTGGTCTTCTTGAAGAACTGGGCGCCCAGCGAGGTCTTGGCATTGGGGGTCTTGGCGATGACTAGCAGGCCGCTGGTGTCCTTGTCGATGCGGTGCACCAGGCCCAGGCGCGGGTCGGTGACGTCATAGTCGGGGTTGTCCTTGAAATGCCAGGCGAGGGCATTGACCAGGGTGCCGTCGAAGTTGCCGTGCCCGGGATGCACCACCATGCCGGCGGGCTTGTTGACCACCATCAGGCTGGCGTCCTCATAGACAATATTCAATGGGATGTCTTGGGCGACGATTTCGCACTCATAGCGGGGGCGGTCCATCACCACGCTGATGACGTCGCCGGGATGCACACGGTAGTTGCTCTTGACGGGTCGTCCGTTCACGCGGATGCACTGCGCCTCGGCAGCGTTCTGCACACGGTTACGGCTGGTGCCCTTGATGCGCTACACCAGATATTTGTCGATGCGCAGCAACACCTGTCCCGGCTCCACCACATAGTGGTAGTGCTCCCAGTAGTCGCGCCCGTCTTCGGTGAAGTCGGGCTCGCTGTATTCATACTGTATCTCGTCCTTGCCGCCAGTCTCCAACTCGTCGTCCAGCAGTTCGTCGTCCAGCGCCATGTTCTGAAAGTTTATAGTCTATATTGCTAAAGCCTAATGCGCTAACGCCTAAAGCCTAATGCGCTAACGCCTAAAGCCTAATGCCTAAAGCCTAACGCCTAACACCTAAAGCCTAACGCCTAACGCCTAACGCCTAATTATTCTTTTTCTTATCCTTGCTCTGATCTTTCTTTTTATCTGAGCTCTGATCTTTCTTCTCCTGTGAACTTTGCTCTTTGCGTTCTTGCTCGGCGCGGGCTTGGGCGGCCTTCAATTCCTCTTCATATCGCTTCTGATCCTCCTCATAGTTGAGTTCATCGATGGAGTCCATGAGTGCAGGATCGATGATTTGTTCGGGGTTGAGGTCCACAATCGAGCCGTCACCCACGGTAATCTTGATTTTGCTGTTCACACTCACTGGACTGCCCGGTTTAACACTGTGGCCGTCAACGGTCACTTGCAGGATCAGGCCTTCATTCTCGCTGGGAATGCTGTCCATGGTCACATGCTTGAAGCCCATCGCCTTCAGGGTGGCTAGACCTTGACGGCCCGGCAAATCAACCAGTTTCGGCAACGGGATGATGGGCGCATGCATCGCATTCACGTTCAAGTAGATGATACGAATTTTCTTGATATAGGACTTGGCCTTGGGGTCTTGATCAATGACAGTGCCCGGCGGGTAGTTCTCATAGAAAGTGGTCGAGTCACTGATTTCCCAACGCAGGCCCGCGTCTTCCAGGATGGAAACCGCCTTCTCGAAGGGCAAGTTGCGCACGTCAGGCACCTGCACTTGCTGGCCATGCGAAGTGAACACATCGATAAACAGCAGGGCGATATAGCCCAGCGCCACGAGCGCCAGCGCCATCAATGCCGAGTTCAGCAAGACGGGGTGGCGGTCACGAAAGCGGTCAAAGCCGCTCATATTCTTGTCATTATTATTGCTCACGGTAATGCAGTAATTTAGTTACAATCTGCAAAGATAGTGCAAATCGAGCGCAGAACAAACAAGTTTACTTGTTTTTATGCCGAGATGCAGCCTATCTTCGCCATTATTTTTGGCAAAATTAGTGCAAGGTGAGCGAAAAAGCAAATTTTTTTGCTTTTTCCGAACCGCAGCCTATCAGTTATATCAGACTCTTCAGTTGTTTTTATCATATAACAACACACTTCGACATTCCCTTCTGTCACAGAAGTATAGATTGAGATATTTTTCAACTTCTTTCATCCTCTCACCTTCACCATGATAAGACATAAACAATCCTGTCAAAAACTCTTTCATATGTTTTTCACCGATATATAATTCGATGTCATTTTGTTCTGGTGATTGGAAATTATGCTCTTTTAGGTATCTGAAATTCACCAGATATCCTATGTGTCTGGTTATCTCCCAGTCAATAGCATCACAGATTTCTTGATAGGGGTGATTCTCTTTTATGTATGTGGATAACCAAGTGGAACTATTTTGAATATTCCTCAAATTTACCTTCAACCTGGCAAAATCGTCCACTTTGTCTTTATCTAATAGTGCTGTGATATCGTCTGAGAAAAGACAGGAGTGATTAGGCCATGATAGATTGATAAAATGAATGCTTGCTGGAATTTTACCGTCTGTTAATTGATGTCGAATCTCAGTCATGACCTTTAGGTTTGCTGCTAAATGCCTAATTAGGTCTTCAAACTCATTAAAGTACAACTTCTTTTTGGCTCTTTCTTCTATAGCTAGAATACTAGTTTTACTACGTTCATTAAATAGGAACGTTATAATTGCAACCCAAGCAGAGATACCAGCAGCAACAATTATTGATACTGGTTCGGAATTCACTTGAAGTACCTTGAAGTACGCTCTGATAAAGAGGGCTATAGGTGGTAATATAAAAGAGACGAGGAATAACCACACGCTCAATACACGTAAACGTCTTTGGTTGGGCGTTGGTTTGCTGTCATAGTATATCTTACCTTCTTCTTTGTCTTTCCAAATAAGGCTGTTTTTTAGTTCTTTGCAACACTTCTTGAATTGTTTCATGCAATATGCGATTCTAGAATTTAGAGACAAATAGCAGTATTCAAAAAATGCATGTTCATTTCTGAATTTATTTTCTTCAAAATAAGCTTTTTTAATTATGTATCTGCTGTCAACACCTTCTAAATCTGATTGATATGCTTTGATGCTGTTTAAGTTGTTGTAACTGAACAGGTCGTCAAAGTTCTCCTTTGTCTTTTCACAACGCACTGGATGAGCCTTCTCAAAAAGATCTTCATCTTGTTGGATACATCTTTTGTTCCCTTGCGACAATCGATAGAGTTTATTGATAAAATACTCTTCATGTGTATCGTCCGAAAAAGCATAGAAATGGTCAATTCCGTTTTGGTAGTCCTTTCTGTATCCGGCAAGAATGCGTTCGATGTCAACAATTTTTATAGTGATAAAGCGCAATAGCAATTGCTTAAAATCAGGCCGCAATTCCGTTGACCTTGAATAGCACAAGTCAATCAAGGTCAAGAGGCTTGCCGTTCGGTGAAGTCTAAAAGCATCAACGTCGGGCTGGCAAGTTATGGCATTGCTGTGTTTGTAGTATTTATGTGTTTTGTGACGTGTAGCAGAGATGGTGATATCTCTCCTTAAGAGCATATAGAAATCTACAAAGTCTTCATAGGCCGGGTGACTATTATAATACTCAATAACACCAACACGCTCGTCGTTCAGGAATTGTTTAAGAGATTCTTGATATACTTCCAGTGCAAAGCGGGAATAGGACTTGCTCCAACTCAAAGAGCTTGCATAATAAATCCTTTTTTTCTTGTTTATGTGACAATGTTTTACACTTTGGGCAGTTTCATTTTTGATGGGATTTTTGCTGATTCTTTTTGTTATTTTGTTGTGAACTTTACCTCCATCTACAGTAATGTCTTTCCCGCCATCATTAATGATTGTGAAAGGTAGTAGCACAACACCGTTATCTTTCATTTTCTCGGCGATGTGCATGATGGCTTCTGACTCCAAAATGTCATCTTGATCAAGAAGTACTGCAAATGCTTTATCGTTATCTTCGGTATATTTCAAGAACTCTTCTCTGACGCGAAAAGTGGCATATGCCGAGTTTCCGTGAGGTGCAGCATCACGTACATAAATCAAATTCCCGTAATCTTCTGAAAAACCGTGAGAAGAGCAAATGTCCAACAGTTTCTTTTGATGCTGCTGATAGTTCTCATTGGCTTCTGGGGAATCATCATAGAGTATCCAGATGACGTTTCCGCAGTTATAACTTGCTAAGTTATCACATACCGAAATTGCGGCATTTTCAAGCCTCTCCACAAATTTATTCTCGGAAGAATAATCGTTATATATCCTTGTCAAAACGTAAGTGTCACGTGTATCTTCTTGTTTCATCTTTTGTATGGTTCTGATGAGTGGTTGATGTGGTCGTTCTTAAAAAATTTTCTTCTGTATCACCGAATCGCCGGTTATAAGACAATCTTATGAGCCAAAAAACAGGAACATTTTCGCTTTTAGCCACAAGCGCCACAAATATAGATAAAAAAGTAGTCATGGGCAAGAATAAGTGAATTTTCCCAAGTTTATTTGTGACGATGGCACTATGAATACCTCCAATGTCAAGATATTCCATAATGACAGCAAATTAGTGGAGCATCAAGATGATTATTTGAAACAATGCCGATGCTCTCTGTCTTTTCCGTTTTAGCCATTATATCCAGCCCATCCAGTCCATCCATTCTCACAGATGCCAACTTAAAAACCTTTTTATCATTGACCCCTTGTGGCTGCGATTGTACCTTTGCAGCGTGAGGGGTAGAAATTGCTTTTAAGTTTCTTTATCAATTCCGCCCCACCCACTGTAATAACAATCAAAAACATGAAACCATGAATATCAACGTATTACAAAATCCGCCTCCAAAACACCTCATTGCTTTTTGACGTAAATGTGCCGACTCCTGCCCGCAATGTGGGTGTCAAAATTAGTTTAATTAGCGGAATTCGCATTTTAAAAACGGCTGCGACAGTCTTCTCATAAAACTTGGCGCCTTGGCGTGAAGTTCCATGCGTCGATACATCCCATTTAGTTTCAAGAAAAAATGTTATTTTTGCAGGTGATATGGAAAAGAACTATGACGAAATAGTGGAGCAGCTGCTTGAGCAGCCCTGTTGGGTCATTGACTTGCTGCCGATGAGAGTGCCGCAGGATAGCGCTGGCCAGTTCTTTAACGTGGAGCAGTATTACCTGCAAGAGCCGCGGCACGAGCGTTTGTGCCGCCGTTTTGCCGAAGTGTTGCTGAAACTCAACTGCTATCATGACCTGATGGTGAATCATGATGATGAGTGGGTGAAGAATCCCTCTCCCGAGGCGCTGGTGACTTGGGTCGCCAATAGCCTGCAAAACGGCCACATGTGCGTGCTCATCAATGACGGTGACGCTTTGATCACCGCCAGTGGGGGAGACATCCATGTGTCGCTTTACAACCCCTCTGGACAATTGCTGCAACTGGTAGCACAACTGGCTGCAGCCGAGGGGCTTTTTCTTTGGAAATCTTGAAAAAGGCTATCCCATCATGGCCGTGAAGACCTTGATGAGCCAACCGCTGATGGCCATGTAGATGGTGATGCCCACAATATCGTTGGTCACCGTGACGAACGGGCCTGTGGCGATGGCAGGATCAATCTTCATGCGCTCGAGTACCAGCGGAACCACAGTGCCGAACAGTGAGGCGAACATAACCACAAGGAACAACGATGTGGTCACTGCAGCCGCGGCGATGTTTGATTTCATCGGATCATTATCAACAGGGAAGAAGTGGGCATACAGGAAGATGAGCAGACCCATCACCAGCGCGTTGATGAGTGCAGTGCTGAACTCCTTGAACAGATGCTTGCCCACATGTTTGATATCCAAGCTGCCGTTAGCCAGACCTTGAACGACGATAGCACTCGACTGGGTGCCCACGTTACCACCAGTACCACCAATCAGCGGGATGAACAGTGCCAAGCCAGGCAAGATGCGCAGCAGGTCGGCGTCACCCTCGCCACCGCCTAGAATCAAGGCATTGATAATACCGCCCACCAGTCCGATGAGCAGCCACGGCAAGCGGGCGCGCACCTGGCGGAACACGTTGTCGTCGGTCTCGATGTCGCCCCAGATACCTGATGCCAACTGGTAGTCGTCCTCTCCTTGCTCACGCACGCGGTCGATGATGTCGTCGATGGTGATGCGTCCCACCAGGCGACCGATGCTGTCCACGACAGGCATGGCCACAAGGTCATATTTCTCAAAGTCAAGAGCGACGTCCTCGATGTGAGTGTCGGTGCGGACGCTGATGGGATCCGGCTCCATGACATGTTTGATCTTGGAGGCCGACGGGTTGGTGATGGTGGTCTTCAACGGGAAGATGCCCTTCAAGCGGTTGTCATCGTCCACGACATAGACATTGTATATTTCATCCAAGTCCTCGGCTTGCTGGCGCATGGCCTTGATACAGTCGGGCATCGACATGTTCTCGTTCACGACGACCATCTCGGTGGACATGTAACCACCGGCGGTATCCTCGTCATATTGCAACAGGTCAACAATGTCGCCTGCCTGCTCCACATCGTCGATATGGCTGATGACGTCCTCACGATCTTCCTCGTCAAGTTCCTGAATCACATCGACAGCGTCGTTGGCGTCCATCTGTTCCACTTGCTTGGCGATTTCCTCGTTGGGCATCAGTTCCATCAAGTCATGGCGCTGGTCTTCGTCCAGTTCAACCAGCACATCGGCTGCTGTCTCGTCATCAAGCAGCAGCATGATGAACAGGGCTTCCTCGTCATCGAGGTCGCCCACCAGTTCGGCGATATCGGCGGGATGCAGATCTTGGATTTGCGCTTTGACCAGTTCCTCGTCTTTCTTGTCAATGAGGTCGTTGAGTTGATCCAGATATTCCTCGGTAAATTCTTTCATTGCAGTTTCGTTGTCTTAAGGGTTGAAAATTGTGGACTGGTTGTAACGGCTTATGCCCGCTGTGGAGCGATGAACCGTCAGGGAACCGATGGCGGCTGCTCAAGGGCTAGCCGCGACAGGGCAATGAAATCCTCCACGCCCAACTGCTCGGGACGTTGTCGGAACACGTCGCGTTCCATCACAGACGGGTTGTTGGAGAAAATGGGCTTCAGTGAACTGCGCAACATCTTGCGGCGCTGACCAAAGGCGGCCTTGACCACGCGTTTGAACATGCGCTCATCAACGCCCAGGTCGGTCACACTGTTGCGCACGAGGCGCACCACACCGCTCTTGACCTTGGGAGGCGGATTGAACACATGCTCATCAACAGTGAACAGGTACTCGATGTCATACCATGCCTGCAGCAGCACCGACAGGATGCCATAGGCCTTGCTGCCCGGCGGTTCGGCGATGCGCTGTGCCACCTCGCGCTGCAACATGCCGCTGCAGCACAACACCTGGTCGCGATAGTCCAGCACCTTAAAGAAAATCTGTGTCGAGATATTGTAGGGGTAGTTGCCGATGACGCAGAAGGGGCGGTCGCCGTACAGTTTGTGCAGGTCCATTTTCAGGAAGTCCTCGCCGATGATGCGACCATGCAGTTGCGGGAATGAGGCGTTCAGGTAGTCCACGCTCTCGCTGTCGAGCTCCACAACGGTGAGATCAAGTCCCATTTCGAGCAGGAACTGCGTGAGCACACCCATACCCGGACCCACCTCAAGCACCGGCAAGTGCTTGTAGTCATCCAGCGTGTGGGCAATGCGCTCGGCAATAGACAAATCGGTCAAGAAATGCTGCCCCAGTGACTTTTTTGCTCTAACTTTCCGCATTATTGTGCTTTTATTGTTAACTTTGCACGCTCTTTGCTGCGTCGATTGCAATGTGCAAAGTTAGCCATTTTTTTGCGTTCGGCAGCAAGCGAGATTACTTTTTGTTCAACATTAATCGAAAAAATGTGAAAAAGGCGATTTCTTATCTGATAAAATACGGTATTCCACTTCTCATCGGTGTGGGTCTGATGTATTTCCTTTACAAGAATGTAGATGTCAACTCAATGATGGAGACACTCAAGACCGATGTTGACTATTGGTGGTTTGGAGCCGTGGCGATAGTGAGCATCATGAGCCACGTCTTCAGGGCATTACGCTGGCGTCTGCAACTCAATGCCATCAATGTCAAGCCGTCATTCAGCGCTGTGCTCAACAGCATCTTCGGCACCTATGTCGTCAATTTGGCTTTCCCGCGTCTGGGCGAGGTATGGCGCTGCGGATACATCGCTAACCGTCAGAAGGCGTCGGTCACCCAGGTCATGGGCTCGATGGTCGCCGATCGTCTCACCGACACCATTACCGTGCTGCTGCTCACCTTGGCGACTTTCATGATGGCACAAGGTGCTTTCGGCCAATTCATGGACACCTATCCCGATACCAAAGAGAAGTTCCTTTCTATCGCCAGCGACATCAGGGTATGGCTGGGCACTGCGGTAGCCATCGCAGTCTTCGGCTGGCTGATGGTGATGAAGACCGAGAACAAAGTGATTAAGAAAATCCAACTCATGGCACGCAACCTGTGGGAGGGCTTCGCCGCCATCACCCGCATGGAAGGTAAGTGGTGGTTCTTGTTGCTCACCATCCTCATCTGGGGCTGCTATTTCCTGCAGATGTATCTCGCTTGCAAGGCGTTCTCCTTCACCAGCGGCTTGAGTGTGCTGGCGGTGTTGGTGGTGTTCGTGCTCAGCAGCATCGGCATGGGTGTGCCCACCAACGGTGGCTTGGGTGCATGGCATGTCGCCACAATCTTCGGCCTGTCGCTCTACGGGGTGGGCAAGTTCACTCCCGGCAACTTTGACCCCCAGGCCACAGCATTCGCGATGTTGGTGTGGGGATTCCAGACACTGCTGCTCATCGTGCTCGGTATCTATGCTTTCACCAGCATGGCCATTGACCGCAACCGCATCGAGAGCGGCAAGACCGTGGTGGATACCACCAATGACGAAATCAAACTGTAATTCAATAGATTAACACCACCTGAAAGATGGACGATAATTTCAACGATTATTTCACCGACGACGCTCCCGAGGAGCATGTCGAAGCACGCCAGGAGACCGAACGTGAGCGTGAAGAGCGCGAGATTAAAGAAGCCACTATTGAGCGGCGAGGCAGTTCGTTCAAAGTCGTGCTGGTCTTGATCATCGCTGCCATGGCATTGTTCTTGGGATGGTGGATGTGGCAATACTATTTCCATCCTTACCGGGTAAGCCAGGAGAAAGGGTGGATTATGAAAGTGAGCGACGAGGGTACGCTGTTCACGACCTATGAGGGTGAGATGATCAGCGAGAGCTACGTCGAGGACACGATTGTCGCCATGCACAGCGACTTCCGTTTCAGCATCACCAATGACAGCCTCGTGCGCAAGGCTGCCCTGTATTCTCATGATGGCCAGCGCGTCGTCCTCACCTACAAAGAGTACAAGGGAAAGGTCCTGTGGAGAGGTAATACCAAGTTTGTGGTCACCGACATTGAGACCGACACCATGCTGGTCAAGCCCAACCCCTATCCACGCGAAATACCGAAAAAATAATCCTGCTCAACACTTGAGCCACTCGCTTTTGGATGTGAGCCCTTCAGGATATGTGAAAAGCTCACTCCGAATACCTCATTAATACTTCATCCAATACTTGCGCTCGTCATCCGTCATCTGCTCAATGGCATAGCGCAAGGCGGTGCGCGGCATTTCGTGTGCATGTCGCTCTAGGAATTGGCGCAGCAGTTCCATGCTGCACCGTTTGCCCATCTCGCGCAGCATCCACCCCACAGCCTTGTGCATCAGGTCATGCGGGTGATGCAGGTGCCACTCGGCATAGCGCAGGCACCACGACGGGTCGCCCTGCTGTGTCGTCTTCCAGGTGCACACCATGCTCATGCGTTTACGCCACAGGCAGTCGCTGGCCGCTAAACCATCGATGATCTCCTGTTTGTTGCCCAAATGGGTAGGCAGCAACAGCCAGTGCCCCAGAATCTTTGGTGCAGACAAGTCCACCAGGTCCCAGTTGTTGGCTTGTTCGGCATGTTGCAGATACATCTTCACGATTTCATCGCGACCCTGGATGGCCTTCTCATCGTTTTCCAGCCGTTTTTTTGCCAATTTGCCGAACTTCTCGACAAGCATCAGCAATCCGCACAGCCTCACTTCGTGCCACTGTGACATCAGCAACTCGGGTACCTCGTCGAGCAGCGTGTCGTGCACTGCCAGTTTCACAACCTCGCGCGTCTGCGGCACCTTCAGCCCCAGGAATTCGTCGCCCTCGCCATACTCGCCTGGTCCCGTCTTGAAGAACCCCATCAGCACATTCCGCTGCTTCTCGTTTTGCAGCGACTCCATATACCCAATTATTTCCTTTGCCGTCATCATATCGCAAAGTTACACTATAATTCC
>JAEEGI010019875.1_pt1 | contig 13507 bp, 12 predicted proteins | sample 8958751 | NCBI WGS metagenome assembly JAEEGI01 (sample SAMN16246545, study PRJNA631951) | gut metagenome | biome: gut microbiome; feature: rumen; material: KS-attached | host: Bos | place: Iran: Karaj | collected 2018-10
TATCCTTACGCCAGATAGGTCCGTGAAGCGGGCATATTCTCTGAATTTCAAGGCCCTGTGCCTTTTTAAGAACAGCCTGAACCTGTGCGCCGTACTTGCCGACTATGTTGGCATAATAGCGTCTTGCTTCATCAAGGTACTCTTTTTCAAAATCATAATCATCTGCAAAGATGCCGGAATCTACGCTTCCGAAGGTTCCGAATGCATCTGCACTAAAAAGCGTTCCTGACTTGGTATCAAAAGCAAGAAGTACTTCAGGCCAGTGAACCATAGGTGCTGCTACAAAGCTAAAGCTGTGGTTAGCCGTATCAAGCGAGTCGCCTTCCTTGACTGTGACCTTTTCTATATCATCAAGCTCAGGGAAGAACTGATGCAGGAATTTAAATGTCTGCACGCCGCCCACAAGCTTTATATCAGGATAAAGAGATACGACTCTTGATATCTGAGAACAATGATCAGGCTCCATATGAAGGATCACAAGATAATCAGGGGTACTTCCTCCAAGGGCTGCCTGCAGATTCTCAACTTACGGATCAGCTATTGGCACGTCAGCTGTGTCGAAGATAATGGTCTTGTCATCTTTGACCACATAGCTGTTGTAGGATACGCCATATGGCAGTGGAAAAAGATTCTCAAATAAAGCAAGGCGCTTGTCGCTTCCGCCAATCCATAGTATATCATCAGTAACATTTTTGATATTGATCATATTTCTCTATGTCCTCCTTTATGAGATCATCTTTTATTTTTACTTATGTCATCTTATAATACTAATTGTATGACTTTTTGTCACTTCGTTCCAAAAGTCATGTAAATAGGCCAATTGAGAACACCTTCGGTGTTGGGCCTATTTACCTACCGATTCACTTTCTTACGAAATCCGCAGTAAATGCGGATTTCTGATTCAAAGTTGCGAAAACATATCATTTTTTTATCCGAATATTCTTGTAATACTAATTGTATTATCTTCATCCAGACCTTTTATAATATCAATCGTACTATATTACATCCTGATCCATTTAAATCAGATTGCCTTCTTTAACTCTCTTCTCAACATTTCTGTCGAAATTCATAACTCTGTGAACATACTCATCTTCCATGAATCTGCTTGTGATCATAAAATCTGCTGTTGATCTGTTGTTGGCAATCGGGATGTCGTATACCTGAGCTATACGAAGAAGTGCCTTGACATCGGGATCATGTGGCTGAGCTTCAAGCGGATCTGAGAAGAAGATGATCATGTCGATCTTACCTTCTACAACCTTGGCTCCAACCTGCTGGTCACCACCAAGAGGTCCGGAATTGTAAGCTCTGACAGGAAGTCCTGTATTTTCTGCAACAAGTCTTGCTGATGTACCTGTTCCGCACAAAAAGTGCTTCTCAAGTCTGAACTTATTGTGTTCGCACCACTCTACAAGCTCCTTTTTCTTTTTATCATGCGCGATAAGCGCGATTGTTTTTTGTTTGGGAATTGTAAATTCAATGTACTCGTCATTAACTGACATTTTGTCTCCTCCTGAAAAAAATAGTCCCCTCTAAGAAAAATCTTAAAGTGCAGATTCCTAAAACAAGATCCCCCTCATCCAAGGATCTGCAATCTCCTTAATTATAGCATAGTTGCGGCACAATCGTACTTATTAGTTTATTTAGATTTCTGACCAGACTCTCATAGATCATTGTGCAGCTTCATTGTTCTGGTCTCCATAAGACTCTGCCTTGTTCTTCCTGATAAAATCCACAAACTCATCCTTCTCAATAGGCTTTGAATACAAAAATCCCTGGAACTTGTCACATCCCATAGCTGCAAGACCGTCAGCCTGTTCCTTGGTTTCTACGCCTTCTGCGATTATCTCATAATTTAGCTCTTTGAGCATCTCGATAGTGTACTTGAGTGCTACAAGCGCTCTCTCCTGACTGAACGCCTTCCATATGAGCATCTTATCAAGTTTGACTATATTAAAAGGATACATAAGAAGATAATTCATATTGGCAAGACCAGATCCATAGTCGTCAAGCGAGAACCTGATACCGCCATGAAGCATGACATTCATAAAATCAAGGAGCTGTTCGCTTGATGAGACTGCAGCTGTTTCTGTTATCTCAAGATTGATCATTTCCGGCTTTACATGATATCTTTTCATGATAACCTGTAGTTTGTCCCTAAGATCTCTTTGGATACACTGAACAGCAGACAGATTGATCTCGACATAATCTATTCCAAGCTCTTCGAACTTGCGACTCCTTATAGTCTTACAGACTTCTTCAAAGACATACTCGCCTATTTCTATTATAAGTCCGCTCTTCTCAGCCCTTGGAATGAACTCTTCGGGGCTTATAAATCCGTAGTCTTCATCATACAAGCGCAGCAGCGCTTCGCAAGAGTGATACTCTCCTGTTGCTGCATCTCTTATAGGCTGGTAGAAAACCTTAAAGCCATAGTTATGCATAGCTTCGCGCATGATGCGGTCCATGTCCGCATTTCTTTTGACCTGCTTGAGAATAAGAGAATCGGCATAGATAACTTCCTGGGTATTGGACTTCTCCAGCTGCCTCATACAATATGTGATGGCATCCTCAAGTTCGAATGAAGTCTTGCCATGGTCCGGGTATCTGACCACAATAAGCTGAGGACGGAGCCTTAGCTCTATATCGCCAACCTGGAACTCTCTTCTTAAGTCGAACTTGATCTGAGATATGATAGAATTCTCATCCATTCCCTTATCATGGATAAGGACTGTGAAGCGGGTCCCCGAATTATAGAACAGGTTTTCTTTGCCAACAATATTCCTAAGCCTTGACGCTATCATCTCAAGGATTCTGTTACCTGCTACAATTCCGGCTGTCTCATTGACTTTCCTAAAATCCTGGAGTTTGACCGTCACAATAGTAAAAGGGTTCCTTGTTTTAACAAATCCGCTCAAAGTATCCTCGAATGCCTGTTGATTAAACGCTCTTGTGAGGGGATCGACATAATTGTCAACATCCTGAATTGACATGTATATTACAAGAAGTGCTATAGATACTGTAAAAGAGGTTATGAGCTGGCTCGGATGGAACATCTGGAAAACAACTGACATAAGGTTTCCAACTGTAACAAATATCATCCCCATGATCTGGCCGAATTTAAGAGAATCCCTGTTCCTGATGGTCTCAAAAACGCAGTTTAGAAGCATAAATAAAGAAACAATGTACAAGACAATCTTAAAATCTCCCGAACAATATTCATATCCGTCAAAATAGAATATAGCTTTGGTCCAGGGATTAGATATTATAAGGATAACATCTACCATACCGCACACAATAAGGAATAACTTGTTGAGCAGTGTAAATGGTCTGGTCTTGTATATGATCCTAAGAAGATAATAGCAATACCAGAACAGTACGGTATTCATAGATAGGAAGAACACGGAATTGATAAAATAGTTAAAGAAAATAGGAACCTTGTCCGCATTAGGGATTGTATAGCCGGTAATCGCATCAGAAACAGCCGCAACAAGAGAATCCACCAGCAGGATGAGGTAAGCTGCATTGGAACTGGTGGCATAATTCTTTCTTGCGAGGAACAACACAAGAACAAATACAAATATTACAATCGCGCATATGTCAAAAGAAATGTTATATTGCATAAAGTCCTCAGCTATTTCTTTATAGTTACTGTAATCTGATATTATATCGGCATTTTAAACAAAAATAATAAGCTTTCTTTCATGGGCATTTTAGACAAAAACTTTTTTAAGCAAATCGCTATAAATGTTCTCCATACGCTTTTTTTGCCCCAAAACAAGTTAAAACAATTAAAGCTTTTCCATGTATACAATTAGTATACTTCGTTACCAGTCTATTATAATCCATATAGTTTCCTAATGCACCCCTTTATAACATTTTTGGTAATATTTGACCATAAAATTGCACAATTTTGTAAAAATCAAACACCATTCTTATGCAATATCTTCTGAATATCTACGCAAAAAGGTTGCCACAAAGTGCAGCAACCTTCTTGTTCGTTTTATAATGTGTAGATTCTCTTTTTTAACAGAGCCATGTATTTAAAGTCTTTATCACCAAGTCTTAAATATCAAGATATCCCTGTCTTGGAGTAACTTTAAAGAAATCTGCCAGTTCTTTCAGTTCAGAATCCTTGATAGTGTTGACTTTAGGAAGCGCTGCGCACTTCATGTATACTTCAGCAGCCTTCTCAGCAGTCTCTATAAGTCCGAAGGTCTCATCAAGATCCTTGCCGGCACCATAGATACCATGTGCTGCCCAGACAACAAGACGTGCTGTCTCCATCTTCTTTGCAGTAGCCTCTCCAATCTCATTTGTACCACAGAGCATCCATGGAAGTACGTTAACACCGTCAGGGAATACTACGATACATTCTGTAGAGAACTCCCAGAGTGTATGAGTGAACTTCTTCTCATCAAGGTCATGAACATAAGTCATAGCCAGAAGATTGGTAGGATGGCAATGCATAACAACATGATTGTCAGGATCTACTGATAGACGTGTGATATGGCTCATAAGGTGAGCAGGAAGCTCTGATGTAAATCTTCCGCCGTCATTATATCCCCACAAAAGCTCTGCTGTGTGCCCGTCCTTACCGATCCTGAATAGTCCCATGTTCTTCTCAGGATCATACTGGACATTCTTAAAATACTTGCCTGTACCTGTTACCAGGAAGTATTTTCCAATAAGGGCTGTTGCATCAAAAGGGATATCTATAGTGCGGATAACCGCATCAGTATTTACGTAGTCTTTGATCTTCTCTTCTTCAAGAAGAAGTGATACATTACCTCCGTTACGCTCGTCCCAGCCATGGGCATACATATTGGTAACAGTTCTGATCATCTCGATCATAAAAGGTGCTTCTAGAATATTAAACATGACAAACCTCTTTAAGTTTTTTATTAGTTCTTCAAATAATACTAGGTTCTTCTTTAGAAGAATATGTTTAAACGCTTATGATTAAACGTATATTTATTGACTCTTCTTTAGAAGAACAGCGTTTACATATTTATGATCAAACGCATATTACATGAGTTTTCTGAACATAGCAAGTACGTCAGACTTTGTAGCTTCTCTTGGGTTGCCCGGGCAGCATGCGTCTGCAAGTGCGTCATCTGCAAGCTGTGACAGATCTTCTTCCTTGATCTTCTCATTCTTTTCCGGAATACCTACATCCTTGGAGAGCTTACGAACAGCTGCAATAGCGGCATCGCGGTACTCTTCCTGAGACATGTTGTCAACGCCCTCTACATGGAAAGCTCTTGCGATCTCTCTGTACTTCTCACCTGTGTAATCACGGTTGTATTCCATGGAGATAGGCAGGAACATAGCACATGCTACGCCGTGTGGTGTATCATAATGAGCAGAAAGTGTGTGTGCCATAGAATGATCGATTCCAAGACCTACATTAGAGAATCCCATACCTGCGATATACTGTGCAAGTGCCATCTTCTCACGACCTTCAGGGTCATTCTCAACAGCTTTTCTAAGATTGTCAGCGATAAGCTGGATAGCCTTTAAGTGGAACATATCTGTAAGCTCCCATGCACCCTTGGTTGTGTAGCCTTCGATAGCATGTGTGAGGGCATCCATACCTGTTGCAGCTGTAAGTCCCTTAGGCATTGAGCTCATCATATCAGGGTCGATAACTGCATATGCAGGGATATCATGCTCGTCAACGCATACGAATTTGCGCTGCTTCTGAACATCTGTGATTACGTAGTTGATAGTAACTTCTGCAGCTGTACCTGCTGTTGTAGGAACTGCGATTGTCTTAACAGCGTGATTCTTGGTAGGTGCTACGCCTTCAAGTGAACGAACATCAGCAAACTCAGGGTTTGTGATGATAATACCGATAGCTTTAGCTGTATCCATGGATGAACCGCCGCCGATAGCTATGATAGAGTCAGCGCCTGCCTTCTTATATGCTTCAACGCCTTCTACAACGTTCTCTACTGTTGGATTTGGTTTGATTCCGGAAAAGAGCTCGTAAGCGATGCCTTCTTTATCGAGAAGGTCTGTAACCTTAGCTGTTACTCCAAATTTTACAAGGTCAGGGTCTGAGCATACGAAAACCTTTGTGAAGTTCTCTCTCTTTGCAATGCCGGGGATTTCTGCGATTGCGCCCTTTCCATGATAAGAAACTGTGTTAAGTACGATACGATTTGCCATAAATCTCTCCTCCTTTGTGTTTTTCAAACTTTCCATTGAATCCGGATGATCATGCCATCTGCCTGTAACACTCTAGTTCCAAATACAAACAGAAAGTTTGAATTGTTTATAGTTATGATATTTACTTTTTAATGTATTCAAACTTCATGCTCTCTTTGAAAGCACTTCTTGTTCGTAGCGCTTGATCTCGTCGTACCAGGACTTATCAGCAGGGACGCTTTCTCGTTTGCAGTACTCTGTCCAAACGTCGGACCATGGAAGTGACTTCATCTCTTCTGAAAGCATAAGGCGCTTAGTATAGTCAGCATCATCCTGAGCTTTCTTCAGCTCTTCATTTGGCTGAAGAAGGGCTAAAAGAAGGGCTTTTTGTGTAGCACGTGTTCCGATAACCCAGGCTGCTACTCTGTTAATAGACGCATCGAAGAAGTCAAGGCCAAGGATTACCTTATCAAGGGCATCGTTCCTTACAACTTCCTTCATGACCTCAATAAGCTCGTCCTGAAGTAGAACTACGTGGTCTGAATCCCAGTTAACAGGTCTTGTCACATGGAGCGGGATCTTATCAAAAAATGGAAGAAGCGCAGGAATCTTGTCGCTTACATATTCACTTGGATGATAATGTCCCATGTCAAGAAGGTTGTATACGCCGGGGTGAGTTGCTGCATAGCTCATATAGAACTCGTTAGATCCTGTTGTATAGCTCTCAACACCTATTGCGAAGAACTTGGATTCTACAGTATCAATAACGTGTGGACACTTTTCTGCGAAGATTTGATCAAGAGAGTCCTTAAGACGAAGTCTTGGTGTAAGGCGGTCAGCAGGAATATCCTTAAAACCGTCCGGAATCCATACATTGTTCAGTACCATGTCATTAAGTTCCTGACCAATTCTCTCTGCAATCCTTCTTGATGCAATCGCATGACGGATCCAGAAATCACGAACCTCTTTCTTTGGAGATGAAAGTGACAGACCATCAACCATCATCTTGTGTGAGAAAATAGTTGGATTGAAGTCAATTCCAAGGTTATGTTCCTTGGCAAAATCAACCCATGGCTTAAAGTGCTCATATGTCTGCTCATCGCGGTCCACCCATGGATGCTCGTCATCATAGATTGCATAGCAGGCATGAAGATTGATCCTCTTCTTGCCGGGGATCTGGCTTATAGCTTCAAGGAAATCTGCCTTGAGCTCTTCAAATGTTCTGGCACGTCCCGGATAATTACCTGTTGTTGCGATGCCATCTCCTGCTCCTCCATTTGGATTATCAAATCCGACAACATCATCTCCCTGCCAGCAGTTGATGCTGATCTCTTTATTTCTGAGAAGTGAAATTGCTTTTTCTGTATCAACGCCATAACTGGCGTAAATCTCTTTTGCTTCTGCGTAACTCATTTTTCCTCCTTTAGCCTTAATTCAAGGCTTGTAGCTTCGATTTTTCTATTCGTTGTTTGTTAAATATAGTTTTTATATCAAATACTTATTATCTATATAGCTATTCAACTGATATCACTTAGTCTTCAATACATTTAATATCAAAGCTCTTCTTTATTGCATCTCTTGCTTCCTGAAGATTCTTGTACTCTCCTGAACATATGAACTGCACTATCAGGTTTCCAAGAGCTGTTCCTTCTGTTGGTCCTGCAAACACAGGAAGTCCTGTCGCCTGAGCGGTTCTTTGGTTCAGGTACATATCCTGTGATCCGCCGCCTACGATGTTGATGGATGTGTATTTATTACCAGTAAGTTTTTCAAGCGTCTCTACAGTTCTTCTGTAGTCATCAGAAAGAGAATTATAGATAACCGCCATAACTTCGCCTGTTCCTGCCGGAAGACAAGTTGTTGCCTCGCACCCTTCGATTTTTTTACCATCCGAATCATTCTTTTCAGATGGACTATCATCTCTGACATTTGAAAGTGTTTCTCCTGCATCCTCACAGGCCTTTTTTATCTCTTCTATCATTGACTTAGGTGCAAGGAATCTTGCATCATCAACGTCCAGCACTACGTCAATATCTTTTGCCTGCTTAGCTGCTTCTATAAGTTCCGGGAAAGAAGGCTTTGTGCCTGTAATCTCACCGATCTCCCGCCTTACAGACTGGATCATCCAAAGCCCCATAATGTTCTTAAGATATCTATAAGTATTGTTATAGCCACCTTCGTTGGTGAAGTTAGCTTCCTTAGACTCGCCATTTGTTATAGGTTCTTTATTCTCAACGCCCATAAGTGACCATGTGCCTGATGACAGGAACACTGCCTTGTCATCCCTTGCAGGAACAGCAAGATATGCAGAACCTGTATCGTGGGTAGCCGGAAGTATCACATCAAGGTCAAAACCTACGTAGTTCCTGACTTCCTGAGTAAATCTTCCAAGCTTTGTACCAGGCTTTGAAAGTTTACCGAATATCTTCTTTGGAAGACCGAGCTTTTCTATAAGTTCATAGTCCCAGTCGCAGGTCTTTGCATCCACAAGCGCAGTCGTGGAAGCATTGGTATATTCATTAGACTTTATACCTGTCAGCTTATAATTAAGATAATCCGGAATCATGAGAAAGCTCTCTGCCTGCTCCATGTATTCAGGATGCTCTTTTTGAAGTGCCACAAGCTGATAGATCGTATTAAATTTCTGATATTGGATTCCTGTTTTAGAATACAGATCGTCAAAAGAAAGGATGCCCTTATCTTCAAGCTCCTGCCTGATGCCATCTGTTCTTTCGTCTCTGTAAGCGACTGTATCACCAAGGATTTCCCCATCGCTGTCAAGAAGCACGAAATCAACTCCCCAGGTATCAATTCCCATGGTATCCGGCGTGAGATTCTGGTTTCTGCACTCTCTGATACCATCTATAATATTTTGATACAATAAATTTATATCCCAGCACAGATGATCGTTCTTCTCAGATACCCCATTTTCAAATCGGTAGACTTCCTGCAGCTTCATAATGCCATTATCTACTCTACCGATAATGTGTCGGCCACTGGAAGCGCCTATATCAACCGCTAAGTGATTTAGTCCCATAGCTATCTCCCATATTTTTAGTATTGTTCTAAATAGCAAATTGATATTACTCCAATAAGTCGGCGTTGATTCTTTTTGTATTATTCCAATGAATCTAATGCCGAAAAATTGTTGTATTATTCCAAATTTTGCTTTATCCAGAACTATATTTATTATTTGGCCTGACCTAATACTGATTATAACGTCATATGGTGCCTGCACCATTGTCCAAAGTCCGAAAGACTTTTGCAAAAGTCCACTCTTTTTCCAAGACAAAACCAAAGACGAGAATTCCATTAATCGTAGACTCCATCTGCATCAACACTGTTCAATTAGCTGTTTCGCCGCCGCTACTTATGTGTTATCCTAATGTAGTATCTATTTTTCTTGCATTTGATCACCCGGCATAATCTACAGGAGTTTTCCATGACTAGAATCTATTTCGTAAGACACGCTCAGCCAGACAAATCCGTTAAAGATGACAGAACCAGACCTCTCACTCAAAAAGGTCTTACAGACTCTGCGCTTGTAATTGACATTCTTAAAGACAAAGGAATCGACGTTGCTATCTGTAGTCCATACAAAAGAAGCCTTGATACTATAAAAGGCTTTACCGAATCTCAAAGTTAAAAGATACATACAGATGAGCGATTCAGAGAACGAGAATCTTCTGTTCAAGGCCAGGGGCTACGCAAAAATCCTGAAAGATGGAAATCCAAAGAATGGAATCCCGAATGGGGCGAATCCATAGAAAGCGTCAGAAGCCGTAATATTGAAGCTTTAATGGAAGTTCTTGATAAGTATAAAGGACATAATATCGTGCTCGGAACCCACGGAACAGCACTTAGCACGATTCTTGATCATCTGTCTCCTGCATATGGCTACGACGACTTCATCAAAATGATGGACTGGATGCCCAATATCGTTGAAATAGTTTTTGAGGGAAAAGAAGTTGTCGAAATAAATGAACTAGGACATATTGAAATTTAAAATATAAAGAATCATTAGGGGGAATATGAAAACCGTTTCACTTAGCATTGCCAATTACTGCGTTCCATGTCACACATATTGCAGGCATTGTCTTCTTTCATCCTGCGGCAAGGCTTCGGGCGTAGATTTTGAAAGAGGTCTAAAACTTGGAGAAAGAGTTATAACTGAATTAGCACAGCAAAAGAATGAAATATATGGAAACTACTATTTCGGTTATTGTACGGATACACCTAAACTATTCGACTACATAGATTTTTGTAAGAAATATTCATTAGCCGGCGCACGATTTCTTCAGATGAACGGATTTGCTTTCAGGTCTGAAAGTGAGCTTGATAGCTTAATGAAGCGCCTCAAAGATGCTGGCATTGAAATGATCGACCTGACATTCTATGGAACCGAAGAATACCACGACAAATTCGCAGGAAGAAAAGGCGACTTTGATTTTATATTAAAAATGCTTGATTCCGCTATAAAAAATGAACTTACAGTAAATATCAGCATTCCTTTGATAAAAGAAAACATCGAAATGATGCCTGAACTTCGACAGATATTAGACAAAAATGGTGCTTCGAAATATTCATATTTCCTGCCCCACAGCAAAGGAAGAGGTAAACTTTTAGAAGATCAGCGATTAACAAAATCTGAATTCAATTCACTTCCTCAAGACATCAAGGATTCTTTCTGGAAAATAAAGCATATGACCGAAGCTGAATGGATTACATCAGGAGAACTGGAAGAACCTCAAAAAAGAGCTCTCACATTGGTACTCACACCTGATAATATAGATCATTTCGAAAGCATGAGTGCTCTGGATATTTTAAATGAGCTTGAAGAAATGGATGACAACTTCTTAAACAAGATACCCTCTGTGCCCGAACTGGCCAAACGTTTTGGTCGTCCTGACAATCAACAATTATACAGATTTAGAGATCTTCTCCTTAGATGGAGACAGGAATATATCAAAGAATGCGGCTCTGATCTATATGATATGCATGACGAAGCACATCTTTTTAGTATACATATGTAAATTCAAATCAGCTGCTCAGACATGTTTTTGCCCTTTAGCAGCTGATTTTAGTTTGTCCTGATCACGCTCCATGCCTCCACCAGTTTATCCACGGACCATGCTGCGTTAGCAGGGCTTGTAGACGGAAGACATATTGCTTTTCTATTAGTCACTTTCTCTGTATACTTTTTGTAATATTTCTCTGCAGTCTTACCATTAACAAAGATTGCCTCAATAGGCGCATTATCCAGTATTACAGACAGATCATTAGCTACTACATTCTTAATTGTTGAATCAGCAGATCCATCAATATCGCATGACGCGATCACATCCCACACTGCAATATGGTTCCTTAGAAGGAAAGCTCTTTTTTCGTCAGTTGTCTTTGGCACACTTTCGCCAAATACCGCTGCCGTCACCTTCCAAAACCTGTTCTGGGGATGTCCATAGAAAAACATTACCTCCCTGGACTTCACTGACGGAAAACTGCCTAGTACTAATATTCTTGAATTGTTGTCATATACCGGATTAATTGGATGTTTAATCATTTAGCTTTAATCCTTCTGCAATATTTTGATTTATATCATACTCAATGTATACCAAAAATAAATATTAATATTATACATTTTTTTGAACTAAGCAATATCTTCTCAAGCACTTTTGCTTAATTGCATCAGTTTTTTGGAAATATTGTCCGCTTTATTGTAAATTTCCTTACAGATTTCTGTTCTCCAAATCGCAAACTGTAAAAGCGCATCCCTATTCTCGGTTTTATCAATCAAGTATTCTTCATATCCGTATGCACTTCGAGAAAGCTGAAAAAGGTAAACATACGGCATTGCCTCAAGATCTCTTTGTGAAAGCGGAAAATAGTTCATATACTCTTCTACGTACAAAGAAAAATCATCTATATCAAACGACTGTCCACTCGGGCATGCTCCTGATTGAATGTAAGATCTCATTATCTCCCAGACTGCAGGCAGCTTTGCTGCTGAAGAGAAATCTATTACTGCTTTCACCTTTTCATCATCACATATCAACTGGCACGCCGTATAATCGCCATGGCTAGACGTATATGTAATTCCCTTGAAATATTCCTTCATTTCCTCAATATGACCAAAAAGTTCTATCTTGAACTCAAGATCATCTTTTATCCTGGCATAGTTGGCATCTTCCTTATAATCTTCCAATGCCTTAAGCAATCTTCCATATTTATCAATAACAGACTGAACCGAGATGCTCCTTGCCCACTTTTCACCAAGTTCTGTTTCAAGCGGATAATCCTTAAGTGCCAAATGCAATAGTCCCAGATACTTTGCACTATCCTTCAAAAGATAATGCGGAAGATCATTAAGATAAGATTTCCCTTCCAGGTACTCCTGAACACCTATAACATGTCCTTCATACAAAAAACAGCTTTCATCCTCTTTTGTCATGATAAACCTGGCAACAGGAAAATCTCTTTCTGCCAAATACTTTACAAGATTCGCTTCCTTCTGTATCTTTTCAATCTCAAATTTACTCTGATACTCTTTAAAGAAAAAATCATCTTCGTCACAGCAAACCTTATAGCAATTAGCAGTTCCCAAAGAAAGATGTATCATTTCTTTTAAATGTAGTCCATACTTATCAAGCAAAACTGTTTGCATCGTTTTCTTATCAAAAACACTTTTTTCAATCGACATTTATTACCTTCCCCATCAATTATGCGCAATATCCCTTCTAGCAAAATTGCAGTGCATATAAAATAGCAAGTATCGTGACGCCATCTCTTGTCCCATTCAATCTTAGCAGATCCGAATATTCCTGTTTAGAAAACCATTTCTTACTATTGATCTCATCTGAATCCGTAAAGTTCTTCTCTAATAAAACCTTCGCGCAAAAGCAGTGTACTAACGAATCAGACATTCCATTAGATGGATTATACTGACACAGATATTGTAAATCTTACAATTCACATCCAGTCTCCTCCATTGCCTCTCGTAATGCAGCATCTTCTGGAGATTCTCCATCCTCTATTCTTCCTGCAGGTACTTCCCATTCCAAGCGATCCACTGTATATCTACGATTCTGTATCAAGAGAATTTCTTCCTTTTCATTCATAATAACAACAGCAACAGCTTTTTTAGGATAATGTATCTGATAATAGTTTTCGATAATATTACCACTTGGTAATGCAACTCTATCAGAATAAAGGCAAACATGGTCACATTCATATATAGTGGTTCTATTAAGTCTTTTGGGCATTAGTTCATTCATTCTACACCTCGCATCTTGATAAAACAGATATCATTCAATCTACAATACTTGTTATATCAAATCAATCATATTCATAAATGTTT
>JAEEGI010019876.1_pt1 | contig 13507 bp, 11 predicted proteins | sample 8958751 | NCBI WGS metagenome assembly JAEEGI01 (sample SAMN16246545, study PRJNA631951) | gut metagenome | biome: gut microbiome; feature: rumen; material: KS-attached | host: Bos | place: Iran: Karaj | collected 2018-10
GTATTTGGCGTTGTACAGGATGCCGGTGGTTCCCCACATATAGGCAACGGAGTACAGGTTGGCGTTGATCTCAGGGTTGATGCTCCAGAACACGCCCTCAATGAAAGGGGAGCGGCTCTGGTCAATGTAGTTCATCCCCTCCGGGAGGTCGTCGAAACTCAGGGGGAGGAGAAGGTCGCTGTTGAGCATACGCTCAATGATATAGTCCGAAGGGCATACCACGTCATAGTCCTCGTGGCCTTTCTCAATCTTGGAGAGCATTGTCTCGTTGACGTCGAAGGTCTGGTAGATGACCTCGATGCTCTCTCCCGTCTGCTCCTCATACCACTCCTCAAACTCGGGGATCACGGACTCGTCAATGTAACTGGACCAGTTGTAGACCTTGAGGATCTTGGAACGGTCATTGGCGCAGGAGACGAGCATAAGGGCTGCGAGGGCCCAGTAAAGGATTCTCTTTATCATTTTGCGGCGGCTTTCTTTGCCAGGCGTGCCTGACGTATGTTAATGATAACCAGAAGGATGAGTATGGTTGCAAAGATGAGCGTCATCAGAGGACGGAGCTCAGGGGTGAGGCCTCCCTTGCGCGCGTCTGTGTAGATGTAGGTGGACAGGGTGTCCAGGCCTACGGTTCCGCGGGTGAAGAAGGTCACGGCAAAGTCGTCCAGGGACATTGTGAAGGCAAGGATGAATCCGCTGACCATACCGGGGCGCAGCTGGGGGATCATAACCTTGCGGAGCGCCTGTCCGGGGGTGGCGCCAAGGTCGAGGGCCGCCTCATAGGTGTTGGGGTTCATCTGGGCGAGCTTGGGCATAACGTTGAGCACCACGTAAGGGGTGCAGAAAGTGATATGCGCAAGCACAACGGTGGTGTAGCCCTGGCTGAAGCCAAGGAATATGAACAGCAGGAACAATGATACACCGGTAATGATGTCAGGGTTTATCATTGGGATGTTGTTCAGGAACTGGATGCCGGCTTTCTTGCGTCCCTTGAGGTTGAAGATGCCAATGGCGGCGATGGTTCCCAGAAGGGTGGAGATTGCAGCGGCGATGAGCGCAATGAGAAGCGTGTTCTTGACTGCGGCCATCAGGGCGGAGTCTCCCTGCATCATTCCGGAGAAGAGGTTGGAGTAAAGCTTGGTTGAGAAGCCCGTCCAGTTGCCCATTACGCGGGACTCGGTAAAGGAGAAGATACCTATGAATACCAGAGGTGCGTAAAGGAGGATCAGGAGGAACCAGATATAGGCTTGTGCAAAGAACTTTTTCATATCTAGATTAGCCCTCCTTCGACTTTGCCGGCTTCATCCTCGTCATTGAAGAGGGTGGTGATACCAATTATTACAAGCATTATCAAGGCCAGTGCGGCACCGTAGTTCCACATAGAGGAGTTGATGTTCTCCTGGATGATTGTACCAAACAGCTTTATCTTGTTGTTGGTGAGGAACTCGGAGATTGCAAAGGTACTTACCGTTGGCATAAACACCATCATAATGCCGCTGGTTATGCCCGGCATAGAGAGCGGGAGAGTAACCTTGCGGAAGACCTGTCCGGGGGTGGCGCCAAGGTCCTCGGCTGCCTCGGAGTAGGACTTGTCCATCTTGTTGAGGGTGTTGTAGATGGGGTAGATCATAAACGGCAGGTAGTCATACGCCATACCAAAGAGCAGGGTGCCCTTGCCAAGGGTCACGCCCATCACATTGAAAAGCTCTGCGGTGGCAAGCGTACGCATAAGCGCGTTGATCCACATAGGGAGTATGAACAGGATAACCGTAACGGCGCTGCGGTTGAGGTCCTTGCGTGCAAGGATGTATGCCGCAGGGTAGCCAAGAAGCAGGCAGATTGCCGTGTTCTCAATGGCAACCTCAAGCGACAGGGCAAAGGTGCTCAGGGAATCCTGGTCCGTGAAGAAACGGGCTATGTTCTCAAAGGTGAAGTTGCCTTCTCCGTCCTGGAATGCATATATGGCAATCAGGACCAGCGGCAGCACCACGAATATGAGCAGGAATATCAGGTAGGGGATACTCCAGCTGGACCTTTTAATTGTCATTTCTCTTGCTCAGTTTAATGTCAGAAGGCTTGATGGTGATACCTACAAGGTCTCCCTTGTCCCAGATGTCCTGGGTGTCCACGTAAAGGTAACCGCCGCTCTCAGTGAGGATGATCAGGTGGTAGTGGTCTCCCTTGTACAGGATGGAGTGGACTTCTCCTGCGATCTGTCCTTCCTCCTGGTGGTCAAGGAGTTCTACTGCGTCAAAGGCAATCTCTACGGTTACAGGGTCGCCTTCTTCAAGGCCGGCCTTGGCGCCGCATTCGAACTCGCCGTCAAGGAACTCTACGTGGGAGTCGTCCGTCATAACGCCCTCAAGGGTGTTGCAGAGGCGCTCCTTGCGCATTACCTGGATGTCCACGGGCTTGATGATCATACCAACCTCCGAGCCGGGCTCAAAGGCGTTGTAGTCCTGGATCATAAGCTCGTAGCCGCTGTCAGTGTCAACCAGCATCTCATAGTGGACGCCCTTGAAGATGCAGGACGTAACCTTGCCGGTGAACTGGGCGTTCTCCGTGTGGGACATAATGTAGATGTCCTCCGGACGGATGACCACGTCTACGGGGTTGTTTGTGCCGAATCCTTCGTCCACGCAGGGGAAGTCGTGGCCTATGAAGTTGACCTTGCGGTCCTCTATCATTGTTCCGTTAAGGATGTTGCTCTCGCCAATGAAGTCAGCCACAAAGGAGTTCACGGGCTCGTTGTAGATGTCCGCGGGGGTGCCTATCTGCTGGATCTTGCCTTCGTTCATTACTACGATGGTGTCGGACAGGGTGAGGGCTTCTTCCTGGTCGTGGGTTACATATATGAAGGTGATGCCAAGTTTCTGGTGCATCTCCTTGAGCTCTATCTGCATATCCTGGCGCATCTTGTGGTCAAGGGCGGAGAGGGGCTCGTCAAGGAGGAGGACCTTTGGCTGGTTGACAAGGGCGCGGGCAATTGCAACGCGCTGCTGCTGGCCTCCGGAAAGGGACTCCACGTCACGGTCTTCATAGTCTGTCATTGACACCATCTTGAGCACTTTGCGCACGCGCTGCTCAATCTCCTTCTCAGGAACCTTGGCCAGTTTGAGGCCGAAGGCAATGTTGTCATATACGTCCAGGTGGGGGAAAAGCGCATATCTCTGGAACACGGTGTTCAGGGGACGCTTGTACGGCGGGATGCCGGAAATGTCCTTGCCGTCCATATAGACGGTGCCGGAATCGGGGGTTGTGAAGCCCGATATCAGGCGCAGGGTAGTGGTCTTGCCGCAGCCGGAAGGGCCCAGCAGGGTAACGAATTCGCCTTTCTTGATATCCAGGCTGATATTGTCAAGGACTTGCTTGCCTCCGAATGCCTTTGAGACATTCTGAAGCCTGATGATAACGTCGTTCTGAGTCATCGTGGCAATTAACGGGTGAAAAGTTTGGTCAGGTTAAAGTTGTATGTGATGCCGCCGCTGAAGAGGGGGCCTTCTATGCTGTCGTAGCAGGCGAGGGCGTGCAGCCTCAGGTCCTGGCTGTCAGCCAGGGGATAGTACTGCAGCGCCGCGCCGGCGTAAAGGCGCTCGTACGGCATTTCAAATGCCTCCATTCCGCCGGCTTCGCAGCCTCCCTTTGCAAGGAGCTCGAAATGGTCGGAGAGGAAGAAGTCTGCGCTGAACGCAAATGTATGGCTGCTGGCGCCTTCGTACAGGCCAAGGATATAGTCTGCTCCAAGGGTGAGCCAGTCAGTTACGTCCAGCTGGTTGCCGCTGGCGAACATCTTTATGTTCTCTCCCTTTCCAAAGCCGTACTGCATATAGTTCAAGGACCACAGGGACCTGTAGATGCCGTAATCTCCGGTCCACATTGCGGCGTAGCTCATAAGCTTGCTGTCGAAAGGTTTATAGTTGAAAGGGGAGGAGGTTGCCTGAAGAGTGAACGCGGTGGCTTCCGAAGGGGTGGTGTATGTGAGTTTGCCTCCCCACTGGTAAACCTGGGCGTTGTTCCAGAATGAAGAATTGATCTCCCAGTAACTGTCCCAGTCGTACTGGTCAATTTCAAAAGATCCAATTGCAATATTGTCCTTTCCCACCGTAAATGACCAATTGCCCAGATTGAGGCTTACGTTGGCCCAGTCACACCAGTTCAGGACGTCTGCGCGCCAGGTGTTCTGGTAAAGTTCAGGGGTGGTAGGTTCATCGCTGACCCAATGATTGCTGATTGAGTAGGAGAAAAGGTCTCCGAGATTTCCCTCTACAAGAGTGTAAAGATAAGGGATAACAGGATAATCGAATCTTCCGATTACAGACACTTGCGGAACGTTTCCTTCCGGGTCTGCCTCCTGGGCGAAAACAGGAGTGCAGCAAATGGCGCATACGGCCAAAAGCGACAAAAATCTCTTCATTCTAGTTTACTGTCAGAGCATAAAAGATTATTTAACGGCGCAAATATCGGAAAAAATTTGGTTTGTAAATAAAAATCTTTAAATTTGTAACCAGTAGTGATTACCATATGACAAATATAATCAGCGCATCCCTTATTATCCTCGTCCTTGTGGTCCTTCTGGTTCGCCTCTAGGTCTGGGATGTCGTTATAGATTTTTAAAGTTGAAGCCCATCTCAGACAAGACACTGAGAGAGGCTTTTTTTTTAATACATATTTATGGAAAAAAAGACTTACAGAAGCGCGCAGACAATTACCGGCCGCAGGATGGCGGGGGCAAGGGCCCTCTGGAAGGCCTGTGGAATGAATTCTTCCCAGATGGGAAAGCCGGTCATTGCCATTGCAAATTCCTTCACCCAGTTTGTTCCGGGACACACCCATCTGCACGACGCAGGCCAGCTGGTCAAGGAAGAGATTGAGAAACTGGGCTGCTTTGCGGCGGAGTTCAACACAATTGCAATTGATGACGGAATAGCAATGGGGCACGACGGTATGCTGTACTCCCTGCCTTCGCGCGACCTGATAGCGGACAGCGTTGAATATATGTGTAACGCCCATAAGGCGGACGCGCTGGTATGCATAAGCAACTGCGACAAGATTACCCCTGGAATGCTGATGGCCGCAATGAGGCTGAACATTCCGGCGGTTTTTGTTTCAGGAGGACCTATGGAGGCCGGCGTGGCCGGAGAGGCCAAGCTGGACCTCATTGACGCAATGGTAAAGTCCGCTGATCCATCAATGAGCGATGCGGCCGTTGCGGAGATAGAGGCCGCCGCCTGCCCGGGCTGCGGATGCTGCTCCGGAATGTTCACCGCAAATTCAATGAACTGCCTCACCGAGGCAATTGGCCTTGCCCTGCCGGGCAACGGAACGGTGCTGGCAACGCACGTGCGCAGGGCGGAGCTCTTCCGCGAGGCTGCGCGCCTTATAGTTAAGAATACTTACAAATACTATGACGAAGGGGACGAGAGCGTCCTTCCCCGCAGCATAGCCACCAAGCAGGCGTTCCTGAATGCAATGGCGCTTGACGTGGCTATGGGCGGCTCTACAAACACGGTGCTCCACCTGCTTGCAGTGGCGGCGGAGGCCGGAGTGGACTTCACGATGGACGACATTGACGCCCTTTCACGCAAGGTGCCTTGCCTGTGCAAGGTGGCCCCCAATACGGCAAAGTACCACGTGGAAGACGTGGGCCGCGCCGGCGGTATCCTGGCACTTATGGAGTGCCTGGACAAGGCCGGCCTGGTGGACGCCTCCCAGAAGCGGGTGGACGGCCTTACCCTTGCCGACGCCATCGGCAAATACAGCATCACCGGAGCCCAGGTTTCCCCGGAAGCCAAGGATATTTACAGCTGCGCCCCGGCGCGCCGCTTCAACATAAAGATGGGTTCGCAGGACACGCGCTTCAGCAGCTTTGACACTGACCGTGCAAATGGCTGCATCCGCGACGTGGCTCACGCTTACACCAAGGACGGCGGCCTTGCCGTGCTCAAGGGCAACCTGGCAAAGGACGGCTGCATTGTGAAGACCGCGGGCGTGGACGAGTCCATCTTCCACTTCAGCGGCCCCGCAAAGGTGTTCGACTCCCAGGAAGAAGCCTGCGACGGCATCCTGGGCGGCAAGGTGGTCAGCGGTGACGTAGTAGTCATCCGTTACGAAGGCCCCAAGGGCGGCCCCGGAATGCAGGAGATGCTCTATCCTACCTCATACATCAAGTCAATGCACCTTGGAAAGGAGTGCGCCCTCATCACCGACGGACGCTTCAGCGGCGGCACATCGGGCCTGAGCATAGGCCACGTATCGCCGGAGGCCGCATCGGGCGGAGTGATTGGCCTGGTTGAGGACGGAGACATCATCACAATTGACATCCCTTCAAGGAGCATATCCGTGAATCTGGATAAAGATACAATTGAAAAGCGCCGCGCACAGCAGCTTGCGCGTGGAAATAAGGCTTACACCCCGGCCTGCAGGGACCGCAAGGTCTCAAAGGCCCTCAAGGCGTACGCCTCAATGGTTAGTTCGGCAGACAAGGGAGGCATCCGCCTCATTGAAGAAGATTGATTATGGCAGAAGACAACAAAATGATCAAGGGATCGCACATCCTTATGCGCGCCCTCAAGGAAGTAGGCGTCCAGGTTATCTGGGGATACCCCGGCGGACAGATTATGCCCGTTTATGACGCTCTTTACGACTATCAGGACACTTTCCGGCACATTCTGGTGCGCCACGAGCAGGGCGCCATCCACGCCGCGCAGGGATATGCGCGCGTGAGCGGCAAGACCGGCGTGGTGCTGGTGACCTCCGGCCCGGGAGCCACCAACGTAATGACCGGCATTGCGGACGCAATGATAGATTCCACCCCCGTGGTAGTGATCAGCGGCCAGGTGGGCAACAATATGCTGGGAACCGATGCGTTCCAGGAGGCGGACGTGATTGGGCTTTCAACCCCTGTCACCAAGTGGTGCTACCAGATACGCCGCCCCCAGGACATAGCCCCGGCCGTGGCAAAGGCTTTCTACATTGCCTCTTCCGGCCGTCCCGGCCCTGTGCTCCTGGATATAACCAGGGACGCCCAGGTGGGCCTTGCGGAGTATCATTTTGACATCTGCACATCAATCAGGAGCTACCGTCCCTGCCCGCCTATGCCGGAGAAGGACGTAAGGACCGCCGCGGAGATGATTGCACGCGCGGACAGGCCTTTGCTCATCTACGGCCAGGGAATAACCCTTTCCGGCGCGGAGGACGCCCTCAAGGCATTCCTGGACAAGACCGGAATCCCGGCCACGTCCACGCTGCTGGGACTCAGCGCCCTGCCTTCCAACTACAAGCATTTCATTGGAATGGCCGGAATGCACGGCAACATAGCCCCCAACGTAATGACACAGAAGTGCGACCTGCTCATAGCCATTGGAATGCGCTTTGACGACCGCGTAACCTGCAAGATGTCAGAATACGCAAAGCAGGCCCGCAAAATACACATAGACATTGACGAGGCGGAGATTGGCAAGAACATCCGCGTTGACCTTGGCGTCCACGGCGACGCAAAGGCAGTGCTGGAGCGCCTTACAGAACTTGTTCCGTCTTCGGACTATACAGAATGGGAGATGGTGGCCACCAAGTGCCACGAGGCTGAGGTCAAGGAAGTCATCGACCCGGAAATCCATCCAACGGAAGGCCCTGTCACAATGGGCGAGGTCATCAACACGGTGGCTGACGTCGTAAAGGATTCCGCTATAGTCATCACGGACGTTGGCCAGAACCAGATGCTGGGCGCCCGCTACTCCCGTTTCAACCACAAGCGCAGCCTGATCACCTCCGGCGGCCTTGGAACAATGGGCTTTGGCCTGCCGGCCGCCATTGGAGCCAAGGTGGCAAGCCCTGACCGCCAGGTATGCCTGTTCGTTGGCGACGGCGGCCTGCAGATGACAATCCAGGAACTGGGTACAATTATGCAGGAAGGCACGGGCGTGAAGATAGTTGTCCTGAACAACAACTGGCTGGGCAACGTGCGCCAGTGGCAGCAGCTTTTCTGGAAGTCCCGCTACTCCTTCACAAGGCTTATGAATCCTGATTTCAAGGCAATCACTGAGGCTTACGGAATCAAGTACCTCAGGGTAAGCGACAGGGAGCACCTTGTAGAGGCCGTACAGCAGATGATTGACGAGCCAGGCCCGTGCCTGCTTGAGGCCTGCGTGCTTGAAGAGGGAATGGTGTTCCCTATGATAGCCCCGGGAAAGAGTGTAGAAGACATTATGGTTACCAAAGATAAATTGTTTGTATATGGAGAATGAGAAAATGTATCTGGTGGAGGTTTACACTGAGAACCAGGTAGGCCTTCTTGTTGCGGTAACGGGTATTTTTTCCAGGCGTAGCCTGAACATTGACCGTCTAGAGACCGCTCCAACCCCGTTGGAGGGCATCCACGTGCTTTATATCACAACCGTGGCCACACTTAGTATGATCCGCAAGGTGGTGCAGTTCCTAGAAAAGAAAGTGGATGTTGTAAAGGCCTTCTACAAGGAATACGATGGGGAACAGCTGCTCAACACCCCCAACTTTGACAAGGCGCAGCTGGCTATGGTAGCCGAATTACTCAACATTGAATAACAAATAACAAATTAAATAAATCAATTATGGCACAGATGAATTTTGGCGGCGTAATGGAGAATGTAGTTACCCGCGGAGAATTTTCAATGGACAAGGCACACGAGGTGCTTGCAGGTAAGAAAATAGCAGTTATCGGTTATGGCGTACAGGGCCCTGGCCAGTCTTTGAACCTCAAGGACAACGGATTTGACGTTATCATTGGCCAGCGTCAGGGAAAGACCTACGAGAAGGCTATCAAGGACGGCTGGGTTCCGGGAGAGACTCTCTTTGGAATTGAGGAGGCCTGCGACAAGGGAGACATCATTATGCTCCTCCTTTCTGACGCTGCAGTGCTTTCAGTATGGCCCACCATCAAGCCTTACCTGACAAAGGGCAAGACCCTTTATTTCTCACACGGATTCGCCATTACCTGGAACGACCGCACAGGCTGCGTTCCTCCAAAGGATATTGACGTTATTATGGTAGCTCCTAAGGGCTCCGGCGCAACCGTTCGCTCCCTGTTCCTCGAAGGCCGCGGAATCAACTCTTCATACGCAATCTACCAGGATTACACTGGAAACGCATACAACACAACAATAGCCCTTGGAATTGGAATCGGTTCAGGTTATCTGTTCGAGACCACATTCCAGCGCGAGGCAGTTTCTGACCTCACCGGTGAGAGAGGATCCCTTATGGGAGCCATCCAGGGCCTTCTGAGCGCCCAGTACGAGGTGCTCCGCGAGAACGGACACTCTCCGTCCGAGGCCTTCAACGAGACCGTTGAGGAGCTCACCCAGTCCCTTATGCCGCTGTTCGCTGCAAAGGGAATGGACTGGATGTATGCAAACTGCTCCACCACCGCACAGCGCGGCGCCCTTGACTGGATGGGTCCTTTCCACGATGCAATCAAGCCTGTAGTACAGAAACTGTACGCCAGCGTAAAGAGCGGCAACGAGGCCCAGATCTCTATGGACAGCAACAGCAAGCCTGACTACCGCGAAGGCCTCGAGAGGGAACTGAAGGCCCTCCGCGAGAGCGAGATGTGGCAGACAGCCGCCACCGTGCGCAAACTCAGGCCCGAGAACAACAAGTAATCAATCCTTATGAACGATAAAGTCTACATATTCGACACCACGCTCCGGGACGGCGAACAAGTCCCGGGGTGTCAGCTCAACACCGTCGAGAAAATCCAGGTTGCAAAGGCGCTGGAGGAGCTTGGGGTCGATATAATCGAGGCTGGCTTCCCCATATCCAGCCCTGGAGACTTCAACTCTGTAATTGAGATCTCCAAGGCTGTGACCTGGCCTACGATCTGCGCTCTTACAAGAGCGGTCGAGAAGGACATCGACGTTGCCGCAGAGGCCCTGAAATACGCAAAGAGGGGCCGTATCCACACCGGCATCGGTACTTCAGACTCGCATATCCGGTACAAATTCAACTCCACCCGGGAAGAGATTCTAGAAAGGGCGGTACGCGCGGTGAAATACGCCAAGAAATATGTTGAAGATGTGGAATTCTACGCCGAGGATGCCGGACGTACCGACAATGAATTCCTCGCCAGAGTAGTCGAAGCCGTCATCAAGGCCGGAGCTACCGTGGTGAACATCCCGGATACGACCGGATACTGTCTTCCTGAGGAATATGGAGCCAAGATCAAGTATCTCTGCGACCATGTCGCCGGAATCGAGAACGCCGTCATCTCCACCCACTGCCACAACGACCTGGGCATGGCCACGGCCAACACAATGGCCGGACTGATGAACGGAGCGCGCCAGTGTGAGGTCACGATCAACGGCATCGGTGAAAGGGCCGGCAACACTGCCCTCGAAGAGATCGCCATGATCCTCAAGTCGCACAAGGAACTCGCCCTCGACACCAATATCAACACCAAGAGGATATACCCTCTCAGCCGTCAGGTGTCGAGTCTTATGAACATGCCGGTGCAGCCAAACAAGGCCATCGTCGGAAAGAACGCCTTCGCGCACTCTTCCGGCATCCACCAGGAAGGCGTGCTCAAGAATGCGACGACTTACGAGATCATCGACCCGAACGACATCGGACTCGACACCAACTCGATCGTACTTACAGCCCGCAGCGGTCATGCTGCCCTGAAGTACCGCCTCGAGGCTCTCGGAGTGCATCTCAGCGAAGATAAACTGGACAAAGTCTATAAAGAATTCCTGAAACTCGCCGACAAGAAAAAGGAAATCCACGATGACGACATCCTGATGCTCGCGGGCACCGACTGGACCCGCAGCCGCCACATTAAGGTCGACTGGCTCCAGGCCACCAGCGGTATCGGCATGAAGCCGGTAGCCTCGATCGGACTGGACATCGCGGGAGAGAAATTCGAGGCGGCCGCTACCGGAAACGGTCCTGTGGACGCAGCCATCAATGCTCTCCGCAAGATAATCAAGCGCCAGATCACGATCAACGAATTCACTATCCAGGGAGTCACCAAGGGCGCCGACGACTGCTGCAAGGTACATATGCAGGTCGAGCACGAAGGTACTCTCTACTACGGATTCGGAACCAGCACGGATATAGTCACCGCCTCCATAGAGGCCTACGTGGACTGCATCAATAAATTCACTAAATAGTAAATGAACACTCTATTCGACAAAATATGGGACTCGCACGTCGTTGACCTTATCAAGGACGGCCCGACCCAGCTCTATATAGACCGCCTCTACTGCCACGAGGTGACAAGCCCGCAGGCCTTCGAGGGTCTCCGCCGCCGCGGAATCCGCTGCCTCAGACCTGAGAAGATCTACTGCATGCCGGACCATAACACTCCGACCCACGACCAGGATAAGCCGATCGAGGATCCGGTCTCAAAGAAACAGGTGGACACACTGGCCGCGAACACCGCGGAATTCGGCCTCACCCACTTCGGGATGATGGACCCGAGGAACGGAATCATCCATGTCGTCGGCCCTGAGAGAGGCCTCTCGCTGCCGGGAATGACGATAGTCTGCGGCGACTCGCATACCTCCACCCACGGAGCCGTAGGAGCCCTCGCTTTCGGTATCGGAACCAGCGAAGTGGAGATGGTCATGGCCTCGCAGTGCATACTACAGCAGAAGCCTAAGTCGATGAGGATCCGCGTCGAGGGACAGCTAGGGCCATGCGTGACCGCTAAGGACGTGGCTCTCTTCCTGATGGAAAAGCTTACCACCAGCGGCGCTACGGGATATTTCGTCGAATATGCAGGTTCAGCGGTGCGCGGCCTCACGATGGAAGGCCGCCTTACCCTCTGCAACCTCTCGATAGAGATGGGAGCCCGAGGCGGATTCATCGCTCCTGACGAGACTACTTTCGCCTACCTCAAGGGCCGCGAGAACGCCCCTAAAGGAGAAGACTGGGACAAAGCCGTCGAGTATTGGAAGACTCTCAAGAGCGGCGACGACGCCGTGTTCGACAAGGAGCTTGTATTCGACGCTGCCGAGATCCAGCCGATGATCACCTACGGCACCAACCCTGGAATGGGAATGGCCATAACCGGCAGCATCCCGACTCTCGAGGCGATTGGTGAAGAAGGTGGTGAATCCTTCCGCAAGTCGCTGAAATACATGGGCTTCAAGCCAGGGGAGAAACTTCTCGGCAAGAAGATAGATTATGTATTCCTCGGCGCCTGCACCAACGGCCGTATCGAGGATTTCCGCGCCTTCGCTTCCATAGCAAAGGGCCGCAAGAATGCCGATAACGTGACCGCATGGCTGGTTCCGGGATCATGGGAAGTTCTCCGCCAGATACGCGAGGAAGGGCTCGACAAGGTGCTGGAGGCCGCCGGCTTCGCAATCCGCCAGCCCGGATGCTCTGCCTGCCTGGCCATGAACGATGACAAGATTCCGGCAGGAAAGTATAGCGTTTCGACGAGCAACCGTAACTTCGAAGGCCGCCAGGGCCCGGGAGCAAGGACAATCCTGGCAAGCCCGCTGGTTGCCGCGGCAGCTGCCGTCATCGGCGTAATAACCGATCCGAGAACCCTGTAAACACGAATAGGATGAAACAGAAATTCAATATAATCGAAAGTTCATGCATCCCTCTCCCGCTGGAGAACGTGGATACAGACCAGATAATCCCGGCACGTTTCCTCAAGGCGACCACGAGGGACGAGGCCTTCTTCGGAGAGAACCTCTTCCGCGACTGGCGTTACCGTCCGGACGGCACTCCGATCGAGGGTTTCGTGCTCAACGATCCGCGCTATAGCGGAGATATCCTCGTTGCCGGAAAGAACTTCGGTTCGGGCTCCAGCCGCGAGCATGCCGCATGGGCTATCGCAGGATACGGATTCAAGGTGGTGATTTCCAGCTTTTTCGCCGATATCCACAAAAACAATGAACTTAACAATTTCGTACTGCCGGTAACGGTATCAGAGGATTTCCTCGCAGAACTTTTCGAGACAATCGCAGCCGATCCGAAGGCTAAGGTGAGAGTTGACGTCCCGGCGCAGACCGTGACCAACCTTGCCACCGGAAGAACCGAATCCTTCGAGCTGAATGGCTATAAGAAATACTGCCTGATGAACGCTCTGGACGATATCGACTATCTGCTGGAGCAGAAGGCCAAAATCGAAGCGTACGAGAAAAAAAGCATATGATTGAGATAATGGACACAACCCTCCGTGACGGAGAGCAGACTGCCGGGGTTTCGTTCAATGCGGACGAAAAGCTGGCCATAACCCGTCTGTTGCTGGAGGAACTGAAAGTCAACAGAATCGAAGTGTGCTCCGCAAGGGTATCCAGCGGCGAGCATGAGGCCTTCGCGAAGATATGCGAATGGGCCTCTACATGCGGCCATCTGGACCAGGTGGAGGCTCTCGGCTTCGTCGACAACGGCCTTTCGATAGACTGGATCGTGTCGGCCGGAGGCCGTGTCATGAACCTGCTGACCAAGGGGTCCCTGCGTCATGTGACCTGCCAGCTGCACAAGACTCCGCAGGAACATCGGGATGACATACTCAAAAACA
>JAEEGI010019883.1_pt1 | contig 13504 bp, 8 predicted proteins | sample 8958751 | NCBI WGS metagenome assembly JAEEGI01 (sample SAMN16246545, study PRJNA631951) | gut metagenome | biome: gut microbiome; feature: rumen; material: KS-attached | host: Bos | place: Iran: Karaj | collected 2018-10
GAAGAGGAACCGCTCTTGCTCTTACCGTTCCGCCGAACGCTCCGCGCACGTGGTTGGCATTGATATCAAGTCCGAGACAGCATTTATCCTCGGGGCAGCACATATTTCCGGCTATGGAGCCCACTGTTTCAGCAAGAGCGGCCGAAGCGCCGCCGTGAAGCATTCCGTAGGGCTGGCACGTGCGCTTATCAACAGGCATGACAGCCTCCATATAGTCATCACCGAAAGACGTGAAAACTATCCCCAGTCCGGAAACCATTGTATCCGTGCATATTTCGTTAAGATGCTCAAGCGTGAATTCCCGCTTCCAGATCCCCATCATTCTGCCTCATAGTAGCGGGCAATAATCTGCACAGGATGAAGCGCTGTCCTGCCCTCCATGCGCTTGACCTGACTGCGGCACGAATAGCCTGTAACAAGGCAGTGCTCCACACCGTAGCGCTTGACTGCCGCACCGAAACTCTGATTATAGATACGCTCTGAAGTCTCGCGGTGAACTCTTTCATGTCCGTACATTCCTGCCATACCGCAGCATCCGACTGCCACCGGCTTGAGCTTGAGACCGAAAAAGTCGAAAATACGAACCCAGTCATTATGAGTAGAAGGTTTGAAGGTTTTCTCCTGACAGTGGGCCAGCAGATAGAATGTCTCGTCACAGAGAAATTCATTCAATGCAGTTCTGTGCTCCATTACAGACAGAAGCCATTCCTGAATCATCATCACATTGAAATCACCGCGGCGATCCTTCAGAATCTTCTGATATTCATCTCTGTAGCAGATTACCATTGCCGGATCCAGACCTACCAGAGGAACTCCGATCTTATCAAGTTCATTCAGAAAATCGGCGGTATTCTGAGCTGTTCTGGCAAAGGCTGACAAAAATCCCCGGACATGCTGAACCTTGCCGTTAGGTACAAACGGCACCAGATAAGGTCTGAATCCCAGAGCTTTCATGAGTCTGAGCATATCTGCGACCACCGGAGCGTCATAACAGCTGGTGAACGGATCCTGAATTACAAAAACGCTTCTGACTCTGTCCTCTGCAGACATAATTTTGACAGCATCCAGATTAAAAGCTGGAATCTCGAGATCTTCGGCAAGAGAGGAAAGATTCGGATAACTCAGAGGCGGCAGATCCACCATCCCCATTCCATACTTGGCCGCCGCACGGGAAAGAGGATTGTTTATCAACAGATTGGAAATGTTCGGCAGGAAAGACATTAGCGGAAGCAGTTTCTCCACGTTTGCCACACAGTAATCTCTTACCGGACGCAGGTAGCGGCGATAGTACATGTACATAAAGCGGGATCTGAAATTCGCAATATCCACCTTCACAGGGCACTGGCTCGAGCACGCCTTGCAGGCCAGACATTCACTGAGAGCTTTATTTACCTCGTCAGAGAAGTCATATCTGCCAAGGCGGTTTCGCGCAGTGTTCATAATCCTCTGCATCAGTTCCGAAAAACTGAAGTCACGCTCAAGCGCATCCTCGGCCAGCAGATCCGCACCGGCATTCTCCATCTGTCTGAGCCATTCTCTTGCAAGAGTCGCTCTGCCTTTCGGAGACATGCGGCGATCTCTGAAAAGCTTGTAGGAAGGACACATCGGAGAATTGACATCATAATTGAAGCACGCACCGTTGCCGTTACAGATCATAACCTCCTCATATCCGTGTCTTACATCAGGTCTGATCTGGCGATCAAAGGTTCCTCTCTTTTGAAATGAAACCTCGACAAGCGGTTCGTCAGACTCCAGCGGAGTGCATATCTTTCCCGGATTAATCTTGTTGCAGGGATCAAAAGCTCCCTTTATACGTCTCAGCTCGTCAAAAAGCTTCCCGAAATACTTAGGACCGTACTGCGACCGGAATCCTCTGCCGTGTTCACCCCACATAAGACCGCCGTACTTGGCTGTAAGTTCGACCATTTTTCCTGTAATCTCATGAAGCATCGCCTCCTGCAGCGGATCGCACATATCAAGTGCCGGTCTTACATGAAGAACTCCAGAATCAACATGACCGAACATACCGTAGCTCAGATTTTTCGAATCAAGAAGCTCTCTGAACTCAAGAATATAATCGGCCAGTTTTTCCGGAGGAACACATGTGTCCTCGGTAAAGGCTATAGGTTTGGCATCGCCATCGGCCTTGCCAAGAAGACCGACAGCCTTCTTGCGCATGGCATAAATATTCAGAATGCTCGGCAGATCATAGGTAAACTGATACCCTATCACTCCGGCCTCGTGTGCTGCTATCTGCCGATCAAGTACGGCACAGAGCGCTTCGGTCTTCTTCTTTTCCTCTTCAGGATCATAGCCTGCAAATTCTACTATGTTGATACCCTGCATATCACAGCCGGGAACGTCGGCTATGAGATCCTTGACGGAATACCATACAATATCGGTTCTTGCTAGATTAAGAACCTTTGAATCGACCGTCTCGACGGATAGACATCCTGAGGACAGCATTACCTGAGCATTGCGAAGAGCCGAGTCAAAGCTGTCATACTTGACATTGACAAGAGCCCGGAAGGTAGGGATCTTTGTAAGTGTCAGCCTTGCCTCAACTATAAATCCGAGGGTTCCTTCCCCTCCGCAGATGATGCGTGACAGATCAAGAGTATCGGTATCCGGATCATAAACATGCTTTAAGTCATATCCGGTAAGGAAACGCGTAAGTTTCGGGAACGTACTCTCTATTTCCTGCTGTTTATCCTTAACCACTGCATATACGGTTCTGTAGATATCACCCTCAAGTCCCTCAGCCGCAAGTTTTTCCCTGAGAGCATCCCCGGAGACCGGAGCAAATTCTGCCAGACTTCCGTCGTACAGAACAACAGTAACCGAGGCGACATGCTGGGATGTTTTACCGTAGACCAGAGATCCCTGTCCTGAGGCATCCGTACTTATCATGCCTCCTATGGTGGCACGGTTGGATGTGGAAAGTTCAGGCGCGAAGAAATAGCCGGACGGCTTCAGGTATTCATTAAGCTGATCCTTGACTACTCCGGGCTGTACTCTGACTGATGAACTTTGACGGTCATATTCAATAATCACATTCATATGACGGGATAGATCGACCACCACTCCGCCGTTCAGAGACTGACCGTTGGTTCCTGTTCCGCCTCCGCGGGGAACCAGCTTCACAGCTCTGAACTCATCCCGTGCAGAAATTGAATTAATCAGCTGCACATCACGGTAGGATTTCGGAAAAACAACTCCCTGAGGCAGCCACTGATAAACACTGTTGTCTGTGGCCACGGCAAGACGGCTTGAAAAATCCGTTTCTATATCACCCTGAAAACCTTCATGGGCAAGGGAACTGAAATAGCTCCTGTATAGTTCGTCCGTATTAAACTGATCCGAGAGCTGAGGTATCATACTAGGTCATCCTTAAGAACAATTTTTAACACGCATATTTTACACTGTTCACATCATTTTGTAGATATCCTACGCACTCTGACAGACCAGGTTTTAATGATGAACAGTCTTCAGCGGATCATACATGCTGCAGCAGGTGTCACCGGCAGGAGCAGGAACAAAAAAAATGCATAAAAAAGAAAACCGGGTTTAAATCCGGCTCAAAAGAGGAAAAAGAGGAAAAAAAAGAAACAGGAAATAAAAATCAATGTAATCCGGTATGCATAAGTTCACTCAGCGTCACGCCCCTGTAACTGCAGAAAGACATGCAATCAGACTCGGAGGAACCTTTGGCATAGCACATCATACCCACAGTAGAAAGCAAAATAGCGGTAACCAGAGCGTATACTGCTATGGCTCCGAAACTACGTCTGCTGCGAATACTGTTTTTCATTCTGACTACTACCCTTTTTCAATATTATGATTCTCTAATTTTTGATCTGAAAAATCATTTATTACGATCACATTTCTGAACAAAAAATAAACAATTCCGGTTTTTCCCATAAGGACAAGTTTTAACGGCGGATACCTTTTCGAAGCAGCACATATGTACTTTCGGTGTCTTTCTGCTGTGACAATTACAGGAAAGACTGTACGGAAAACAGAATCATTACTGCAGGCAACTGCCGGATAAACACCGGCGGCAGCGATGTAATCAAAGTATTCACGGACTTTATCAAGTTTGAAGACGCTGATACGGTGAAGAAACCTCTGTCTCAAATCAATAACAGCTGAGGTTGGAACATCCCTGTGCCGCAATGACATAAATGACTTCCGGACCCTCTGCTTTATACAGGGTATCTTACTTTCAAGCCGCTGCCGTATGTTCCCTGGAATGATGAATACAGTGTGTATATTCCGAATGAAAAAATCAGAAAATGCTTTAAATCCTGAATTCTAATTTCATAACAGGACAGCACTTACCTGCCTTTCTGATTTTCAGATGTTTACTATAAATTTAGGATCTGTTCAGGAAATATGTTGATATGTAAAGATGTCTTGCTTACCGCGGCATAAAAGGATCTCACTTTTCATTTTTCTACAATCAAACTACCTAGAACCGCCCTGCCTTGTTTGTCTGTAATTAAGGAGTTCAATGATGCTTTGGTACCTAGACTGATCAAGACCATCACCGTTTATGATGACCTCTTTACTGTAATGTTCAAATTCCGGATTGAAATACAGGTGTAATTTAATGACAGTCGGAAAACACTCCATCTGGTTTTGCCTGCGAGATTGCTTTATCCGTCTTGTTGATTTTGTTTTATTCCCTTATTATCAATGACGTTCCCTTATTTTACAGTAATATTTAAGGGAAAGTTAAAAGTGTAAAGGAATGCGACAATTTTAATTATTCATTGATCAAAGACCAAAAGCGGGACTCTGAACTCATTTGAATGATTGCAGCTGTACATCATGAGGCCGGAAAACAGGAAATGTATCTGAAACAACGACCTCAGAAACTGGAAAAGTTTTCTTTTCGGGGAGTTGATTTAACAGACAAAACTTCAAATAATAAAAAAGCGGCCGCGATACCCGTTCCGGAACATTCATCCGCTGTTATCCCGGTTTTATCAGAAGCATGCAACAGTTTTAAAACTTTAAAACGAGTTTGATCTGAAGCATGCTCTGTTTCTGACAATACAAAACAGGACCTTCAAATATGGAAAAAATCCTTATAAAAAACGCAACAGTTGTAAATGAAAACCGCATATTTCCATCCGATCTGCTGATCAGCGGAGGCAGAATAGAAAAAATCGCATCTGACATATCCCATGACGGCCGCAGCAGACTCATTAATGCCGAAGGTCTTACACTTCTTCCCGGAATTATTGACGATCAGGTTCATTTCAGAGAGCCGGGAGGAACTGTCAAGGCTACAATAGGATCCGAATCCCGCGCCGCAGTTGCTGGCGGAACCACAAGTTTTATGGATATGCCGAATACCACGCCTCAGACGGTAACCATTGACGAATGGCAGAAAAAACAGCAGATCGGCGCCGCCACATCAATAGCAAACTACGGTTTTTTCCTTGGAGCGACCAATGACAACATTGAGGAGGTCAAGAAGCTCGATCCGAAACAATGTCCCGGACTCAAAATATTCATGGGCTCATCAACAGGCAATATGCTGGTTGACAAAGAGGAGGCTCTGGATGCTCTCTTCAGAGAGTCGCCTGCACTCATTGCCACACACTGCGAACGCACCGACATAATAGCGGAGGCCGAAAAAAAGGCTAAAGAAAAATACAGGGACGACGTTCCCGTATCAATGCATCCTGTAATCAGATCAAGAGAAGCCTGTCTCAAATCAGCTCAAACGGCTGTAAATCTGGCTCTGAGGCACCATGCAGATCTGCATATCTTCCATATGTCCACCAGAGAGGAGGTTGAGATGCTTACAGAAATCAACCGGGGCATCATCAGAGAGCACAGAAAAATTACAGCAGAAGCATGTATGCCGCACCTGATGTTTACGGACAGCGACTACGAGCAGCTTGGAACCAAAATCAAATGCAATCCTGCAGTAAAAACAAAAGATGATCGCAATGCACTCCTGGAGGGAATAAGAAACGGCACGATTGATATCATCGCAACAGACCATGCTCCCCACCTGGCTTCAGAAAAGAACAATACCTATTTCAAGGCTCCGTCCGGCATTCCCATGTGCCAGCACACTCTTACAGGACTTATTGAACTCTTCCACAGAAATGAGCTGAGTCTGGAGCAGATTGTGCAGTGTACCTCGCATAATGTCGCCTCCAGATACCATATTGCATTAAGAGGATTTATCAGAGAGGGCTACTATGCCGATCTGACTCTGGTGGATCTTAACGGAAGCTTTAAGGTATCAAGCGAAAATATTCTGTATAAATGCGGATGGTCACCGTTTGAAAACAGGACCTTCGGATCCAGAGTAGTATTTACTCTGGTCAACGGAGTTCTGGCCTATGCTGAAGGAGTAATCTGCACTGCACAGAAAGGCATGGCTATGGTATACAGCAGATAATCCCGCAGGAGGGAAATGCCGCACCCCGCCAGTTCGGACAATACAAAACTGTATTCAGCGGTTCAAAGCATAAAATCCTGATCAGTCTGAAATGCCCGCTTTTTCCGGCAGTTACTTTCTGACAGATCAGGAAGTTAATTCCCGTACTCTGCAGATATTCGGCAACATTTTGCGCAAGCTTATCCGGAACAAATCATCATGAATATTCACAGCCTGTTTTTGCAAAGAACCATTTTTGTTATTTTTGATATCAATTCACTTTATTAAGGATTGAACTGTGCTATAAAGAACTTGGATACGGAGCAACATCAATGATTAAGAACGGACGCAAACTCTTCAGCAATTCCAAGAGCAAGCAGAAAAAAAATCGCCTTGAAGAACAAAAGACCTTCGAGACAGTTGAAAATAAAAAGAGTGACAGCGGCGAAAATGCGACAGCGGCGGTTGCTGCCGGCGGCACCGGAATCAAAACAGATAATTCAGGCAAAGATTTGAAACCGGAAGCAAAAGATGAAAAGTCCGGTCAGACCTCCCGAACCGTCAGTTCAGCCAAAATCCAGAAAACAGGATCCGCAGCAGATTCACTGCAGTCATCCGGAGGAAAATCAGATCACGGCAAATCAAATCAGAATCGGGGATCAAACTCTGCTCCTGAAAAGAATGGGGATGAACCTCTTACCCTGAAGGAAAAAATCATCGCCATAATTACATTCTCCAATATATCCATAGTTAATGTTGTTCATTTCGGATTTCTTGTACTCCTTGTCATAATATGCTGCATCGCCGGAATAACATTCTCCAGTCTGAGCAATCTGAGCAACGCCTTTGCAGTGGTGTCAGACAAGGCTACCCCGCTTGCAATGACAGCAAAATCCCTGGAAACCGATCTGCTTCTCATCCACAACGATGTTAACCAGATTCTTATGGAAAAAGACTCCGGCAGGATTCCATCTCAAGAGGCGGATCTGAAAAGCAAAAGAGACAACTTTAAAACAGCACTGGAGGAATTCAAGAATACTGCCAAGGATGAACCGCAGCTTCAGGAAATCATATCCAATGTGTCAGACATGACCGACACCTACATCAGCGAAATAAGCAAAATCCCCGTACTTAAAAAGGAGCTTCTTGACAGAACGGCGGAAGTTAACAAGCAAAAGGCATCATTCGCCGGTCTTGTAAGATTCTTCAATAACGAGGAAAATTCATTTTTTTCAAAAATTGACGATGACTTCCTTCTGGACAGCTACCGCTGCATGAAGGCTGCACAGAGCACAATCGAGAGCAACACAACCACGGCGCTTGACACCGCAATTCCGGAAAAAATAAACCGATACATAGAATCCAACCTCAACTATCTTAAGGAATTCAACCTGAATCTGAATGATCTCAAGAGAGAAATCAAAGATCTTGAGAACAATCTTGGTACATACATAGCAAGTTTTGTCTTTGATACCACCAATCAGAAGGGGCTTATTTACAACCATTTGAAGCTTTCGGAAGAAACCCTGGAGATGGAAAAAGCCGCAAATCAGGCCACAGAAAAAATAAGCAAAATCCGCGACTACATAAAAAATATCCAGGAGCTGTCCAACGAAGCCATAAACCAGAGCAACAATACCGCAGATCAGATATTTGATCGCAGCCGGATTACCCTTCTGATTGCTGTAGTTATTTCCATTATTGTTGCATTCTTTATTGCCTTTCTTGTCGGAAGATCAATCCGTGTGCCGCTGAGCCGTATAATCAAGGCGATTTCAGAAATGTCCGAAGGTGTATACACCGGACGTCTCGACTACAGAGCAAACAATGAATTCGGCAGGCTGACCAAACGAATCAAAGGACTGAAGATACAGTTTGCAAATGTGCTGCGTCAGGTTGCAGACGGATCAAACAAGGTAAAAAATGCAGCCGAAGCAAACACAGAATCAGCCACAAATACAGCAAACGGCATCCAGTCTCAGCAGAAAATGACCAATGACGTAGTATCCGCAATCGATGAAATGAGAACTTCCGGATCACAAATGGCAAATTCTGCACAGGAAACAAGAAAAATTGTTCTGCAGGCCGGTGATGCCGTAACAACCGGATCCGAGGTTATAATCAAAAACATCAACACAACCCGTAATCTGGCCGATCGCATAACATCCACCGAAACCGTCATAAATCACGTCAGCGACATGAGTCAGAACATCAGTTCTGTAATCCAGGTTATCAGAGGAGTAGCTGATCAGACCAATCTCCTTGCACTTAACGCGGCAATTGAAGCCGCCAGAGCCGGAGAGCACGGCAGAGGATTTGCTGTTGTTGCAGATGAGGTAAGAACTCTTGCAAGCAAAACAGCCGCATCAACCAATGAAATCAAAAACGTTATTGAAGCCCTTCAGACATCAGTCAACCAGGCGGTTTCATCAATGCACGACTGCCGTGCAGAGATGGACAGTTCCATCCGTCAGACCACTGATGTAAACGAAGCTATTCAACGGATACAGTCCCACCTTAACATCATTACGGAATATTCAGACAAAATAGTAGAGGCGGCAAGCCACCAGTCTGACAGCACCGATGCTGTTGCACAGAATGTTCATGAAATAGCTGTGATATCTGAAAACAATGTTGAGGAAATCAAAAAGGTTAAAGAGGCCTGTCTCGGTCTGAACGAGCTTGCAAAATCCCAGACTGAATGGGTAAACAAATTCACGTTCTAGCAAAGATATACTGTTTTGAATTTCTAAAGGCTTGTTCACTTCAACTTTCTCTTAGTGACAACAGTCACTAAAAAAGTTGAAGTGCATACCTGTTTACATATGCGTTGAGATAATTTTGAATTCAATGATCTGTAATCATCCTGATTAGATCCTGTAATGTTTTGTAAAATTCCTCATAAGGAATAAAACCTTTAAGAGTTTTCTTTGATTCCGGATCTTCACAATCTCTTTTTTCAAAGAATTTTGTCTTTCTGTATATTAAATACATTAAACAGATTTTTTGATAAACAAGACATATGATCAGTTTCCGGATATTACTATCCGTCTGTTTGACATATTCATTAAAAACTCACACTTTTTATAAAATCACCACTTTTCCAGAACAGAGCCATGATCATACCCGATTTTATGCCTTGTATCCCGAGTACTGAAGGTCGGGTTTTACGACACGCACGGCTAAAAAAATCCGCTGCAGAATAATACCGCAGCGGATCATCTATCAATTCATAAAACCAGTAATCAATCAGTGACAGAATTGCAATCAGTCAATCACGTCTCCTCCAAGATTAACAGTCTGCTGCTGATCAAGATCACCGGTATTTAAATTAATGAAACCGTCATTACTCTGACTGACAGCCAGTTTATCAGCATTATCAATTGCCATTCTGGTCTGTGCCTGATTCTGGATATTCATCCGACTGATATTTTCAGCAGTATTCCGTGCATTCGAATTCTGAGCCACATCAGCAATGACATTGAATTTATCAATATACTGCCTCAGATCATTGACGATTGAATCTATTGATTCGGTATCCTCATGCATCTCCATAACATATCTGGTAGAGTCAAACTTGGTCAATCCCCTGCCCAGAAAGGTAACGGAAACGATTTCTGAAGCAAGAAACCACTGGTGAAAACTGGATCTGACAACAGTATTTTCAGAACGGTTTGAATCATAAATACTTGCTCCCACAGATACCTTTGAGGTTGTGTAGGTACCGCTGTTTCTATAGAAAACGAGAAGCGATTTGAATTTCAACTCGCAGAAAAACAGTTCAGCCATACCCCAAAGAAGCCTGCAGAGTATAAACAGAAGAAGAAGTGTAAAGGCATACTGCATGATTACGGTTCCCACACCTACATCAATAGTGCCGCCCCATCTGCGCGCAAACTCACCTGCAATTGAAGACAGGATATTGTAGGTGTATGCCGTTGTTAAACCTGCGGCTATACCCAGTAAATATTTAAGCACCACAAATATGCCGAACTGCTCGCTTTTCTCGAATACAGGCTGAGTCTCCTGAACCGTATATCCGGAATACTCACCCTTTGACTGGGATGAATTCGACTGCAGGGAAGGTTTGAACTGTGCGTAGACGCGGTTTGGAACCTCCATAAATCTTCTTTTCGCCATGGCATTGTTATCAATGGCTATAAACAGATCCCTCGGATGGATTGATTCCTGCCAGTCCACAATTCTTTCAGATACTTCAGTCTTAAGCTGATATTCCCTTGATTTGCACCAGGCCATGATATACAGAGGAACTGTCAGTGCAAGAGGAATCAGTGAAAAATACCAGAACCACATCTGCCACGGAAATGAATTAAAGGATTCCACCGCCGCGGTAAACATTCCGCTTTCCGGTATAGTCACGAAGCTGAAGATCACCACAAACACCGTTGGAACAAGCACCGCATACACAAGATTTAAAATCAGCGACTTGAAACTAAGATTATCTGGAGGTGAAAGTTTGTTGCGATCGACAAAAAACACATTGCGCCAGATAAAGATAAGTTTCGCTCCAAGAATTATTGTGCACAGATTCTTGATAATCTCGGCATTTCCCGCACCTATCAGAGAGGAACTGATCATAAAACAGAGAATACCGTAGCATAAAAGAATTACTGTGGTATTGATAACTGCAGACAGTGCACTCTGGATCAGATTTCTGTATGGCGGAGGAAGAAAAAACAGCTTACGGAACATTGTGTAGTACACACCTTCAACCCAGCATCTCGGCTCAACAAAAGTCTTGTTCTGCCTTGAATTGAGCATTTCAGTAAGATCGGCACTTGTATAACCGAAATGCATCTGATTTTCTGAAGGATTAGCATAGTTATGTGCAAGGGATTTAGGATCATTGCGGCCTACAACAAGAGAGAAGCATTTAAACATGCCTGAAAAGGTATGCAAACCGCCCTTGATAAATATAATCAGACCGAAAATCATAGCAATCCATGCAGCCGGATTATTACCCTTCTGAACAAGTGATGAAACAGACAGAAGAAGCTGCAGTCCAAGATACAAAATAAACAGACCCGAAGCAACCTGGATCAATCCAAGTGCCCTCAGAGGATTGCTGATCCGCTGACTTTTTGAGCCTATGTCATTCTGACTAGCCATTAATAACCTCTTTAAATTTCATATATTTCCCGAGCTGATTATAACCCATGCGGCCAATATAACCAAACAGCAGGAACGGCATGATTTCAGGAAAGACTCGGGAGAACATAAAATCAGCAGCTCTGCACCTGTGAATCAGTTTGAATTCCGGTGAAATATCCGGCAATCGACTCATGCTCCCAGATCGGTTTTACGCCTTCAGGCAGCCACAGATCCTGTCCGAGACATCTGCACGGTATACCAGGCATATGAAAATCAGAACCTACAGAGCAGTAGAAACCGTACTTCTTTGCCAGATCGCGGATAAAAAGCTTTTCATCAATTCTCTGACTCGGACTTCCCCCCTCTATACCGTCTCCATGGCATTCCCCGGAAAAATACTCGACAAGCTTTTTAAGAGCGCTTTTATGCATCTTTTCATAACGGAACGGATGAGCAAGAACAGCAACACCTCCTGCTGAATGAATAGCTTCTACGGCCGTTTCAACAGAACTGAAATCAACCTGAAAAAAGGCTCTTCCACCGGAGCCGAGATACTTTTTAAAGGCTTCGTCGTTGTCCTTTACGAGTTTTCTTGACTGCAGAAAATCGGAAAAATGCTTTCTGGTAACAAAGGTGTTCTGCTCTCTTAGCCTTGCAACCATACCTCCGATATCATCCGGATCAATTGAAAAAATTTTAATGAGTTCATTAGATATCTTGTCGGCCTGACTGTCTCTTATTCTGCTGTGAGCGTCAATAACAGACTTAAGCTTCTCATCGTCACTTCTGCACGACAGTCCTACAACATGGATCTGAAAAGTACAGCTGCCGCACTTCCAGGTTGTTGAAATTTCAATTCCGGGAATAAGTACAAGCGGCAGACTGTTTTCTCGTATATGCTTTACAGCCCTGTCGATGCCGTTCATACTGTCATGATCCGTCAGTGCCAGTACACGCACATCACGCCTTTTATCCAGGGCATAGTCAACAAGCTGCTCCGGAGTAAGCGCTCCGTCAGAGAAAATGGAATGGCAGTGAAAATCAGATCTCACAGGTGGTTCAAGTTTCTTCACTTATGTAATCTCCATCAGAAGTCACAAGCATCATTTTATAACCGGAACCGCAGATAACAGTTATGAAAAATTCAATCCTTAAAGGAGGCAGATCTCAGCAAATTAAGGGCTCACAGATCCACCGCCGGGATGAATTCTACCTGTAAAAAAGCGCGGATAACATCAAACAGTTCCGACCGGTAGCATGACACCTAAGTTCTATCTTCTGACATCGTCAAAATTCAACTCATCAAAAAATGTCAGACTGTTGCCGGCGGTCTTCTTGCTTTCATACATCGCAAAGTCAGCCTCGCGGTATAAACTTTCAAAATCAGATTTTCTGCTCATATCAAAGAATGTTATTCCAACACTAATGTTGATTTTAAAATCTCCCAGTTCTTTAATATTTATCCTGTCAATACTGTTAAACAATCTGCTCATCAATGCCGTGGCTGTTTCTCGATCAGTTACAGAAACAGCATAAACCGCAAACTCGTCACCGCCGAGCCGCATAACCACGTCGTAGTTACGAAACGTTTTACGGATACTTTCTGCAACAGCAACAATCACCTTGTCGCCGACATCATGACCGAAATTGTCATTGACTGATTTAAACTTATCCGCATCAAAAAGAGCATACAATCCAAATTTACCGTCTGAAACCAGAGATCTGATCTTTGCCTCACCGCTACCGCGATTTAATATTCCGGTAAGATGATCCGTTTCAGACAGATAAATTAACTTTTCACGCTCACGCTTTTCATGATCAATATTTTCAATCAGAAGCAAAACATTGTCCCGATCAATCGATTTATGATAATCAGATGAAATGAATCTTGCACGACACCATAAACGGTCATGATTTAAAAATTCCAGAATAAGTTTTTTGCCGCTGAGAAGTCTCTCAGGCAGTGACTTTAAGTTCACAAACTCA
>JAEEGI010019885.1_pt1 | contig 13503 bp, 10 predicted proteins | sample 8958751 | NCBI WGS metagenome assembly JAEEGI01 (sample SAMN16246545, study PRJNA631951) | gut metagenome | biome: gut microbiome; feature: rumen; material: KS-attached | host: Bos | place: Iran: Karaj | collected 2018-10
TAAAGCCCAGCCCCAGCCGTACTCACGACCATGTTTGTCTGTGGGATAGACGAAATCTTCCGTGATGACACGACAGGCAGCCTGCAGACGAGTGACATAACCATCAAACCGACTGCGCATCTTTGGGCCGTTGAATCCACAGGCAGCACGCAGTTCGCGTGTGATCAGAGGTCCTTGTTCCTGTAAAGTGAACAATATCGTATCTTCGATAGTACCCTCTTCTGGCACAGGATGCAGATGGCGACGATAGTTGCAGAAGTCTGGCCACCACTCGCGACTGATGAAGCCTGCCTTCCCAGCGAAGAATTTGCCATAGACACAGTTACCCTCTGTGATAATCGGACCCTTCCACTTCCACAACGGCCAGTCCCAGCCGCCATCGGGCAGTATCACATAACGGCAGTCGTCAGCCACCATCTCCTCTGCCGAATAGCCTCGGATACCACTGTCCAACAACGGCAGGAAACCTATCTCCTGAATCGTTTCCATCAGTTGGGCACTATTGTAAATTTCACGATGTTTCATATACTTGTCTGTTTTTTTACTCATTTCTCTATCAGCCAGTACTCCATGTGCTTCATCGTGCGCTTGCTCTTGAAGTTGAACTGGACATCGTTGAGGGCATTGCCGATTTTCCGGAAGGAAGTCTCCGGGTCGAAGTTGGCATAGCGTTGGGCCAGCAGCGCACTGATGTCGCCCAAACTCCACCACTTGCCTTGTTCTGTCTCCTTCGGTCGACGGAAGGTTTCGCCAATCATCTCCACCAGGTCGTTCAATTTCTGGAAGGGCTCGTTCTCCTGTATCAGCGTCTGTATCTCGGCTTCATTCAACCAATAACGCTCACCTTTATTGAACAGGTGGAGAGCCTGGGCATAGAGTTGCTGATGGTTGATGGTATCTTCGAAATTGATGTTGCCTTTCACACCCACACACACGAAGCGGCGCGACCCCGTGGGGTCAACCAGGGGCTTCATCTGGTTGGTAGTACCGATGAATGAGGAGTAGCGTCGGAATTGCTTAATGGTCTTGCCATAAGGGGGACGGAATTTGACGTCGGCTGACGAGAGCAGGTATTTCAGCACGATTTGCTGCGAGGAGGTGGTCTTGTCAAACTCGTCGATATTTATCAGTGCAAACGAGGTCAGTGCGATGTTCAGGTCGAACTCGTTCTTGAAATTTATCTTGTCGTTGTAGTAGTCGCGCAGTTCCTCAGGCAGCAGTATTTTGCAGAAACGCGTCTTGCCACATCCCTGCCGCCCTATCAGCAACGGTGTCAGCGCATTACCAGTCAGTTGTCTGTCGCTCTCTCGCCATTGTGCCACCATCCCCACGAGCCAGTAGCGCAGGTATTTCTCCCATTGCGGCTGGTCGGTGGGCACGCGCTGTGCCAGTTCCGCGATTCTGTCCTTCCCATCCCATTTCGGCAGTTTGTCGAGCCATTGGTTCACTGGGTCGAACTGCTCAATATGCATCGAGTCGATGAATCGGTTCATATTTTTGTCAAAGCCCTTCAATCCCATTTCTGTTGCTGTGAGCGACATGCTGTTGCGCACTTCGGGCGTAAGGGGCCTAAATTCTTGGTTATCAGAGAATTTCTCACGATATTCAGCCACACCGGTCAGCAGATTCTTACGCATCTCATAGTTCGAATTAAGGAAAATCTCCGTCCTCATCTGAGTGAGCGTCTCGTCGGGCACACTCTTCAACGGCCTTATCTTGTGCGCCTTGCGATATTCCTCCTGTTCTGCTACGCTATAAATGGTCTGGAATATCTTCTCAACCAGCAGCCGGTCAGTGTTCAGCACAGGGTGCAACATTGTCAGCCCTTGGGCGTGGGCAAGAGGGATGCCCTGATCCAAACACGCTGAGGCAATCTGCATCAACAACGTAGCAGTCTTGTCCTCGTCGGGCAGTTCAAAATAGTGCCCCATTATCGTCTCCACGATGTATGTCCAGTTCAGGTGATAGGTTCTCGTAACGGTGCGCCCCGGCATCAAATGGTCCTCCTCGCGGCTGATGCTGACGGGCTCTGGCTGTTCGTGGCGCTCCGTATCGGCATAGAACGGACGTGCCTGCAAGTTGATGCCCATCCCAGGGTCGGCACTCATATATACCGTGCGCTCTATCCGAGGCTCCAGAAACTCGATGTCAATGCCAAACTGATTCTGGTAAGCCCTCCGTGCCGTGTTATACAGATTCAAGTGGAACTGTCTGATATCCTGCTCCTTCGTAGGCAGCCTTCCATCATCCTTCTTCCCTCTTACATCATCCTTCTCAAACAGCTCGCCTCGGCACACAATCTTCACACTGCGCCCTGAACCGCCCAGGAAGCAAAGCATCGTTTCTGGCATCCGCTTAGCCATCTCCCTGATTTCCACCGCTTTCTCGTAAGTCGAGAGGTCGTTCACCTCCAGCACGACGAGTCCGTTATAAGCCATCATCTTCCACTCGCCTTTCAGCATTCGGTAGTCGGCAGCAAAGCATATTCTCGGCAGCCGGATGCCACCCACCCAGTTGGTTGATATCTGTCCGTCGGGCTGCCTGTGCACACTCATCAGGTGATACACCTCACGAACCCTTCTGACCGAATTTACTATTCTTCCATCTTCAATGGCAGCGGCAACTATGCCCACTTCCACACGGTTGATGACCTCCTTTTTACCGTCTCTTTTTAGTACTGTTACTTTCATATTTTGCTAATTATAGAATTTACCTACAAAGATACCAAAAATCCGATAAAAAAAGAAATAAATATGAGGTTTATTTACATAACTACATATAATTGCAGGCAAATCCTTTAAACAAAGTATAATCGACGAATTTCTACATACATAAATACTACATATTATCTACATAACAACTACATACCAACCACATGTCATTTCTATCAAGTCTAACCCCCTATGCAACAAAATCCCGCAAGTCACTTCGCAGATTTTAGGACTAACAAAAACAAATAATTCTCTAGAGAATTTAGTGATTAACACCCTATTTAATAATACCGACAACGTATTTCGGCAATAAATTCTCTAGAGAATTTCGTTACTATCATTAACATCATAACTTGCGAAGCCGCATCTTTCACCGTGCCAGAAGCCTATGCGACACTTAAGAGACAGGCATTTCAGCAGAATTTTCGCAAGATTCATGTATAAAGAATGTAGTTTTATGTAGTTATTATGTAGGTAAACTTTTAATACATTTATCTCATAATCTGATACTTATAGACGAAATATGTAGTTATGCAGTTAAAAAAGTGGTTTTGAATACTTTCGTTCGACAATAAAAATAAAATTACTTTTATTTTGAATTGTTCTCACTTATTCGTATCTTTGCTCCAAAATCGACAATCGCATGAGATACAGAGTCAAGAAAGAGACCAAGCCGAGGTTACAAACTTTCGGAAAGTACAAGGCAGTAGCCGTACACTATCAGACCATCGAGAGTAATCAACTGATGAAGGAAACGTCCCAACGCACAGGATTCAGCGAGGGCACCATCAAGGGCGTATTGATGAGTGTCGCAGAAGTCGTCAATAGCCATCTGCGCGAAGGCGACCGAGTACGTCTCCCTGAATGGGGCATGATGAAGTTGGAGATTGAGAGTGAAAAGGTGGATGACCCTAAGACCTTCCGCGCCAAGAAGCACATCCGCGGTGTCCGCCTCCATTTTCTCCCGGAAAGCTACGAAGGCACTCAGGCCCTCTACGACGGCATCACCTTTGAGCGCGATAAGTCCTCTGAGTGATTACTTTGTAATAACTATAAATGTATATTTATGGAGCAGATAGAAAGAATCAAAGCGATGGAGCAACATCTGAATCGAGTTTCGCAAGCCGTGATGAGACTGTCGGCAGCACTCGATGAGTATGCCGAAGCGCAGACGGCTCTCCATGAATTGGAGGCTTATTATAATAGTGATGAGTGGAAGCGCGACTTTGCCGACGACGAGGCCGGCCTGATACCCAAGGACCTGAAACGTGGGGTGCTCAGCGAAGACGCTGTTTGGAATGTGTTGGAAGATAGCCGCAATCTCAATTCACGCATGGAAGAGGTGTTAAATCCATGCGGCGATAGAGGCTGACTGAGACCAGCGTCTGCTCTTACAACAGATTAAGGAAGAGGGTAATCATTCCTGTGTTGATGAGATCGGCAAACATGGCACCGATGATGGGGATGATAAGGAAGGGCTTGACGGTATAGCGGTATTTATAGCAGACGGCACTCATGTTGGCCATTGCATTGGGGGTTGCACCTAAACCGAAACCACACATGCCTGCACACAGGACGGCAGCATCATAATTGCGACCTAACAATGGGAAGGCGACGAAAAACGCAAAGAGTGCCATCAACAGCACCTGAGACACCAAAATGACAATCAAAGGGAGGGCCAAGCTCTGAAGTTCCCATAGCTTAAGGGATATCATAGCCATACCGAGGAACATGGACAAGCAGATGTTACCAACACTGATGATTCGCTCCATATCAAGCAGTTTCTCTGCCCTTTCCCATTTTCCGTCTTCCTTGTAGTTGACGAATCCTAAAGTGTTACGAACAACAGCAGCTAAGATCAAGGCACCGAAATAGGTCGGAAATGTAACGCCAGTCTTCGCAAACAGCCAACTCAACAGGGTGCCACCACCCATGACCAGGAGAATGCTATAAGTAGCCCTCGCATACTGCTGGAACTCCTGTTCGTTCGTGCTGATACGCTTTGCACGGCCTGCTGGTGAAGCCTCGTCGCTCTCGATACCAGCCATAGCCGGGTCAATCTCTTCATCCTGTGGTTGCATCTGCTCATGTGTCAGTTTCGTGCGGATTATCCGCTCTGCCAACGGACCGCCTAGCATTGAACCAGCTATCAGACCAAAGGTGGCAGCAGCCATACCTACTGTTCCTGCACCTTCCAGTCCCATGCCTTCAAGAATGCTGGCAAATCCGCCTGCCGTTCCGTGTCCGCCAGTCATGGAAATACTGCCAGCCGCCATTCCTATCAAAGGATCAACACCCATGAGCCTGGTAATTCCCATCGGCATTATGTTCTGCATAGCAATAATGAACAACAGCAGAATAAGCATGATGACCAGCAGTTTGCCGCCTCGCTTTAATACTTTCAGGTCGCTTTGGAAACCGACGCTGGTAAAGAATGCCAGCATAAAAACAGCCTTCAATGTATCATTGAACGAGATTTCGATATCAAACCAACCATATAATATTAAGGTAATCAACGAAAAGATGAGACCACCGCTTACAGGCGACGGCACACAGAATTTCTGCAGGAAAGCAACCTTTCGCGTCAAACCCATACCGACGAGAAGTGCCAGTGCACCCACTCCGGCAGATTGTATCATATCGAGTTCTACACTTGTCATACGTTCTATTTTTTAGTTATTAGAATCTATATTGCAACTTGATATTGGCAGAGTGTCGGTTGATGACGGCTCCGCTTAAGAAGTCGTCAAACATATCATGCCATTCGGCTCCTATGAGCCAATGCCTGCCAAACAATTTGTTGACCGACAAACTGCCATACATCGTCGTGCCAAGCCACTCGCGACGGAGGGTTCTCTTGGTGAAATATACCAGTTGCATACCAATCTGCCACTGGTAAGGAAGATAGAAGGTAGGAGCCGTGCGCAGGGTAGCATATACCTTATCCGCAGCGAAATACATGTGAGCACCACCCGTGAGAGAGAGGCATCCGGTTTTCCAATACGCCGAGGCATTCACTTGGGCATAGTTGTCTTCACCCTCAACTACATAATAGCTGGCGTCCGTCTGCAAAGTGAAGTTCGGTTTGCTATAGGTATAGCCCAGTTTAAACTGATTGATATTCCACTCCTCCAACTGGTCCTCGATAAGGAGCCAGTCTTGATAGGAGAGCGTAATGGTGTTCAAGAACAGTATCTCGTAAGAGGGATTGTAGTATTTACGATAGTAGCCCAACTGCAACTGGTTGCGACTATTTGGCACATAGATGGCACAGGCATTGGTGTTATGGCGGGTGTCGGTAAATTTTCTGGTATTGCCCTCACCCATTAACTTATAACCATAGAACATCGTGCGGTGGCCAGCCGTAAACCTCCATTGTGGCAGCGTATAAGTAAACTGCAGGTAGATGTCGTTATTGAAGATACTCCAACTCCATTCTCTGTCCTTTTGCGTGCTCGTAAGATAGTCGCCCTCATTGCCCACCATCATAGACAGTCGCTTGGTAAACAAGGGGGTGTTCAGTTCAACGATATACAACGGCAGTTTGTTGGACACCCTTGGGTCGCTGGAATACTGATAACCGCCCACCAACAGCAATTCCGTCCCCATATCATTAAACGTGTGGAAATATCGCGCCCTGCCCATCACTTTCCGGGTCATATTATAAGGCTGTTCAATAAATTGCTGAGTGAAAAAAGTCAGCAGTCTGTTGCGGTCGTCAAACCGGTTGGTCATGTGAAACGTCACATAGTCCTTATTGCCCTCCTGATAACGATAAGTGGCATTGGCATAGATGTCAGTACTCTTGCTGCCATACAGCACATTCACAGTGCCATTACCCTCTTTCATCCTACCGATTATTCCCTGGCCCTCCACGAATCCGGAGAGTTTGTCGGGCATCTTCATTGTGATATCCAGCACATTAAGAGTGCCGATGGTACCCTTCGCCACACCAGTGTTATTACACACTTGAATCTTGTCGATATCCTTGGCCTTCATCTGAGTGAGAATCAGTCTTTCGTCGCCATTCACTGGTACATTGTCGATGCGGAGGTTGTAATCGGAGATGACATCTTCATAACCCGCCATCAGGAGGTCGGGCACCATTTGCAGCACATCCATCAGCGTTTCTTCGCCATTCAGTTCCATGCGTTGCGGATAGAGAATGGCCCTATCGGCCTTTACCTCAACGATGGGCAACCCGTCGTCTGCATACACAGCGACAGATAAAAGCAAACAGGTTATCAATATCATCAACTGCCGATTCATTGACATCACTAGATTATACTCTGTTAATCTAACAAAATCACCTTAGCTGCAGCATTATCCATTTTAGGCATAGTCATACCCACATTTGCATTGATGTAGGTAGGATCACATACAACAAATTTATGTCCATCCAGCATAATATAGTCACCTTTCACCTGTTCAGTGAACTCAACTGCCATTGCCAAGTGCCCTGGGTAATAGATGAGAATTGCCTTTAATCCCAATAAGTCGCGAACCAATCGTGAAAGAAGAATAGAACGATCTTCGCAATCAGCATAAGGGTAATAAAGCGACTCTTCTGCAAAGAATTCACGATCGCCACCCCATACCTTATCGTCGTATTCATAGACCAGCGCGGTCTGAACCCAGTTCAGGAGTCGTTCCATAGCCTCCTTTTGCGTCAGTCCCTTAATAGCCTTCTGCAACTGAGGATACATGATTTCCCTTACTCCCTTTTCCATCGGGGTATTGGCTATCATCGCCCATCTCGTCATGAAATTATCCCATATTGACGACTTGGGATAGCTGTCACAAAATGCAACTACATTTTTATTAACCTGCGAGGTGATATCCATGTCAGAATAACGCCTTGACTTCAAGTGGCGCAATTCTGATGGAGCATAGTCAAATTGTTGGGCTTGCGGAATATAGAAAGAAAGCGATTTCTCCTTCGGGAACGCGATATTGCAGATTCTCAAACTCGTCACACTGTTATCATAGATGTAATAGTAATCATTGTCCAGTGTGTAGTATGCTTTTTGGTAGACAATATGTTGAGAGGCATATAACAGATATAACTGTTCATTGATGGTGCCTATGCGCATACGATATCCTGACTGGCAATAGATATACGCCATCAACAAGACGGCCTCATTGCTATTTCCTAAACAAGCCTTGCAGAAGCTATCCAACATCTTAAGATAAGCCCAGTCGCTGAACTGTCGTCTGATGCGCAACTCAAGACAGTCACGGATGGTATTATTATATGCCTTTCCAGACAACCGTTTCCAGGCATCAGAAAGCGTCTGTTCGCTACAGTCTTTCAACTGGAAACGCTCAGAGCTGTCAAAGCGTACCTTCATGGACGATCCGAAAACAGTGAACGAAACACTCTCTTCCTCAACCACAGGCTGTTCCTTAATTGGAGCAACAGGCACCGGCTGCGGTTCTGGGGCAGGTATTGTGACCACTTCCTCTTCAATGGGCAGAGGTTTGTCTTCTATCGGTTTCTTCTCCTCCTCTTTGATGACAACAGGCGGTTTCTCCTTCTCTACAGGCTGAGGAATGGCTGGCATGGCATGAAACTCCTTCCAAGCCTGTTTCATAAACTCAGCATACTCCTTGTTGGCCTTGTCGCGGAAATTCTCATAATCCGTCCGTGCCTGTTGTTTGAACTGCTCATAGGCGGCGCGCATAGGGTCCTGAGTTTCCTCCACGACAACAGAATCCTGCTCGCGGCTCACTGTCGCTGGGTCGCTGGAACGCTTCTGTGACAGTTTCTCCTTGCCCTGTGCCTTGTCCTTCACATACTTGGCATATTGCTTCGACACCTTCGACACAGACTTCTTTTTCTGCTGTGCCATCACATCTCCATTTGCTCCCGCCACCAACAGGGCAAACAGTATGATTACGATTTTATTGACCATCTTTCTTATCTTTTAATGCGACTATAAACTCATCATAAATACTCTGGGCAAGAACCAGGAATGCCATTGCCGACAATGCCCATCCCATGTTCAAGGCAATATCAAACTGATAGAAGAGGATGAAGGCTACCCACATCCATACGGCAATCCAGAAGAACATCAGATAGCCTCGCATAAAGGAGGCTGACATCAGGAAGCGCAATACCCTGTTCTTCCGTTTCTTGGCAAATTGCATATAGGCACCGAACACGACTTGCGTCAACAGCACCAGCAGGAAGGCGATGACAGCCATCAGCCAACCGCTGACCTCCTTGATCTCACTCTTCTGCAACAACGTCTCAATCGAATACGCCAGCAGCTCCACGCCCGCCATCTTTCCCAATGGGGTATAGTGCATGTCATACTCGTCTTTCATCGCACCAAAGAGTACCAGCTTGCCCTTGATCCATTCCGGATGAAGGGTGATGGAATCTGGCTGTACTACACGATAGCGCCGAGGGATGAAATTGATATTCACCTGACTCTGCGTGACGGCATCCGTCTTCTTATCATGATACATAGCGGCTGTCATCGTGATAAAAGAAGGTACCGTCTTTCCCTCCGCTCTTTCGCCCAAGCTCAACTTCCGCTTGATGCCTCCATACAGGTTACGGGGCATATTGGTAAAGCCTTCATTCACTGCCCCTTCCTCTACCGCAAAGAAAGAGTGCACCGTTGTCGCATGACCTACCGAGTCGTTGACATAGTCCAAGAGTTTGTAGGAGAACACGATATTATCGTTCGACAACGCCACCTCGGCTATCATCTCGTCACCGATAGAGTCCTCTTTCAGTCCCTCGAACACGACATCCACGCCTATCACCTTCGGCTGTTGTGACTCAATATCCTGCAGTGCCTTAGCCAGGTCCCTACGGGTATAGAGTTCCGACATATCCACGATGGTAATGTCGTCACTCACCTCTTCATCATCCCCGTTCGTGTCCTGCAGAATCTGACAGTACACATCCGTCATCTCAAACTCCTTGATAGCCTCTGCAATAGGTCCCATGAACGGGATGTTATAGGCTATCAGCGCGAAGGTTGCCACCAGCACAAACGCCAGTACTGTAATGATAATATGTCGAATGAATGCTTTCATTTACTTCAGTTTCATTTGTTGCCAACTACCCGCCAACGCCTGTGAGGGGATGACGGTAGGTGTCTGCAGCTTGCTGTTCTCGTCAAACGACTCACGGCGCACCTCTCTGGTCAGGTAGTCGCCAAGGTCGCCCAAGGTGACGTCGCCCTTGGTTTCCTGCAGCTTCTTTAATAAATAATAGGTGAACATGCCATGCTTCTGAGCCTTGAAGGGATAGGCGGTCTCATCGCCAGTGGCAGCTGTGAAAATCACCATATTACCCTTGGCCTCTGCCGGCTTGGCCTTGATGGCGACACCACGGGCTGAAGCCATCATCTGTCCGTCACGCTTGGCACCGCTGAAGCAGGCGTCGAGGAATACAGAGATGCGCTGGGCAGGCAGTTCGCCGAGGGCATGATAGAGTTTGTTGAGCGAATAGGCAGACTCGATATCATTGCCCATACCATCAACGGGCAACAGATAGGCCCCCTTGTCAGCCTCATTAGGAATGCCGTGGCCTGCATAATAGAAGATAACGCGACCTTGTCCGTTGTAGGCTGTCATTCCCTGTTTCAACCAGCTGACCGCCTTGCGGATGTCGTTATAGCCGGCATTGATATAGAGACGGATGTGCTTCTCGCTGATACCTAATGTCTTCTTGCAGTATTCATAGAATATCTTGGCGTCGTTCTCCGCAAAGGGAACATCTGCCTCTTCCTCGTATTTCTCGTTGCCGATAATCACGGCAAAGGTGTTCTTGTCCAACTGTGACGTAGCAGGAATATTCACATCAACCCCCACCACTTGCGATACTGCGGGCTTGGGCTGTTGAACAGGTTGTTGAACGGGTTGGGGCTGTTGAACGGGTTGTTGGACAGCAACGGACTGTTGGGCGACAGATTGCTGCACAGGCTGCTGTACCGTCTGATCCTTCAACCATGCCGGCTTGGTGTATTCATCCATCTTCATGTTCCTGAAGAAATCCGTTTCTTTTTTCTTAAAGAACTCTGGGTTCACCTCGTTGCACTTGGCCAGCATCTGCTGAGCACCTGCATAATATTCGTAGGCCTTCACGGGGTCGAATTTTGCTTTGTCGTAGTTATAATAGAAATTCTGAGTTCTCAATCCTGCCAAATAGGCATCACCCTTCGAGTCATAGTAGTTGGCTTCGTTTCCTCCACTCTTCTCGATGGCAATGTCGGCATAGCGCAAGGCCTCTGCAATGTCCACGAAATCTCCTGAGTATCGCCCCTGACGAATGTAGGAGACATAGTTGGCAGCCTCAGCAGCCTTGCTCTGGTCCTGGTTTTCCAAAACCTTTTCGAACCAGTAGAGTGCTTGCTTCGTGTCCTGTTTTGGTTCACGAGAACTGCCAAGAAGATACTTGAAGGCTGTCTCGTACTGGGCCTGTGCATTGCCCAGTTCCGCTCCCTTCTTGAAACAGCTGAACGACTTCGCCAGGTCAGTATAGGGCATATAAGGAGCCGCATACCATGTGCCCAGCTGGCAATAGGCAAATGCAAAATTCTCTGCTGCCGACTTCTCCATCCATTCGAAGGCCTTCTTCATATTATCCTTGGCAGCATAACAAAAAGCCAGATTATACATGGCAAGCTTATTACCCTGTTCTGCCGATTTCTTCAGCCATTTCATCGCTTCGTTGAGGTCTTTCTCCACGCCCTCGCCATTCTTATAGGCCAACCCAAGGTTATGCTGTGCCTTCATATTGCCCTGTGATGCCGACTTCTTATACCACACTGCGGCCTGAGCAAGATCCTTTTCCACACCTTCGCCTAAATCGTAGGCTTTACCCACCTCAAACTGTGCCTCGGCATCACCGGCCTCAGCCTTCTTGATGTTGTCGAGATACCTGTTCTGTCCCACGACAGCCGTCGCAACAGCCAGCAGGGTTGTCAGTAATATTAGTCTAGTCTTCATACGTCGTCAGGTTTTTCGTTCTTCAAATTCTTGGTGTAAATCCACAGGGCGATGCCCAGCACGAGGAGGATGGCAAAGAGGATTAACTTCTGCACCTTTTGGTTGGCCTCAAACGACATATAGAGCCAGCCGACATCAAGCAGGAAAATAACGATGCCGCCACACAGACAGACGGCTCCTGCAGAGAGCTTGTTACGGAGCGGAGCACCCTCCTGTCCCTTGAATACGGCACGGAAGATGCCTGCCGTGACAACAACAGAACAGACGGCGCAGCATGTCAATATCACATACCACACCGTCTTCTTCTGTTCACGTTCCTCTTCCTGCTGTTGCAGTTGTATTTCCAGTTCCTTGAACTTATCCAGTTGCGCTCTCACGTCGTCTGTCACATACTCCCCGTACAGGCTGTCCAGATTAACATCCTGCGCGACTGCCATCGCAGTGGAACCCATCATGATGAGCAGCAGGAGCATTCTCAGAGGCGTCAGCATACACTATTTAAAATTCCATTTCTTCCAGTCTTCTGCCTTGTCAGAGGGAATAGCCTGAGGCGTCTGCATCTTGCCGTTGGCGACGACACTCTGCTTCATGACCTCACTAGTGACATAGTCGGCCAATTCGCCGAAAGTCACATCGCCTTTCGTATCCTTCAGTTTCTTCAGCAGATAATAGGTAAACATGCCATGATTCTTCTCCTTGTAAGGATAGGCCGTCTCGTCACCTTGCGCTGCTGAGAGAATGACCATCTTGCCATGAGGCGCACCCTGTTTGGATTTAATAGCCACACCACGGGCCGAAGCCAGCATAGCGCCGTCACGATTGGCACCACTGAAGCAGGCATCAAGTAAAACGACAACCGACTTAGCCTTCTTTTCTCCTAACATTTTATAGATTTCATCAAGGCTGTATCCGGTCGTTACGTCAGAGCCATAGCCGTCGACAGGCAGCAGGTAAGACGATTGGTTACTCTCGTCAGGGATACCGTGTCCGGCATAGTAGAAGATAATATTAGCCTCACCCTTATAAGCCTCCATCACCTGAGTAATCCAACTCAACTGTCTCTTCATGCGATTCAGTGTTGCATCAGGTATATAACGGATATTGCTTTCTGGTATGCCGAGTGTCTTTTGGCAATATTCCTTAAAGATCTGTCCGTCATTCAGTGCATTGGGAACGTTGGCCACTTCCATATAGTTCTCATTGGCAATGATGAGGGCAAAAGTATGGGTACGCATCAGTTTGCCAGCAGGAATGTTCTGGTCGACGTCTGACTTCTTTGTCTGCGGAGCAGGTGTATTGGCAGCCTGGGGCTGAGTGACAGCAATAGGTTGTGCCTGTACGATGACCTGAGGCTGCTGGACTGTATTCTGAGCCACCTGGTTGGCAGGAGCGCCACTGCCTCCCTTGGGGTTCAGGGCATAGTTCTCAGAATGCTTCACACCTTCGTTATAAATAGGTATGAGGTCGGTGAGCAGGAATTGTCCACCCTTCTTGCTATAGCGCTGCAGCCACTCCTTCTCACGTGCAGTGTCCTGCGCCACAGCAATGCCGTCTCTGTAAAAAGCAGCAATATGGTACATGGCATCAGGAAGTCCGCGCTCAGCCGCCTTGCGATACATTTTGAAGGCATCGGGATCGCTCTTCTCGGTCCCGATACCATATTGATAGCAGACAGCCAGATAAAACTGGGCGGCCAGATCATTGGTGGCGGCTGATTTCTTCAGCTCTTCAAACCCATATTGTATATAGCCCTGCTTGATATACCCCAGAGCTTCTGAGGTGCGTTTGTCGACATTCACACTATGTCCGTGAAGGCAACAAA
>JAEEGI010019886.1_pt1 | contig 13502 bp, 13 predicted proteins | sample 8958751 | NCBI WGS metagenome assembly JAEEGI01 (sample SAMN16246545, study PRJNA631951) | gut metagenome | biome: gut microbiome; feature: rumen; material: KS-attached | host: Bos | place: Iran: Karaj | collected 2018-10
ACCCCCAGAGCCAACCCTGTTTGACTGAGGGGGGCTTACTTTTTCATGCAACCTTCCTCATCGCCTATTTATTGGCTTTCCGACTCCGTCATCTACTACTCTTTGACTTTTAGCGGACAGCAATAATTTGGAATACACATTGTTATTTATGTTCTGATTGGATTGCAGGAATTAAGTTTTTCTTCGTATTTTTGCACACTTGAAAGTAAAACAAACTGTAATACAACAAATCAAAGAAAACCTTCAAATCATACTACAATGAAAAAAGCTATTTTAGTTACCGTAATGGGAGTCATACTCTCGCTGAACGCCAAGGCACAAAGCACTTTCACCCTCAACACTCGCGCTTGGTCAACCAACTATCTTACCACAATTCTCTATGATATCGCCGACAGTGCTATCGAGTACCTCCTCATTTCTGACTCGACAGATAGATTGACTTACTCGCGGATCATCCCCAACGCAGACATCGTTTTCCCTGTTGGCATTGAAAAGCAAGGATTCGAGAACAACGACATCTACGGTCCTTACCACCGTGCCTTCAAAAATCCTTTCACCAAACCTGGTGACTTCGGAATTGGTCTTGATGCCTCATGGAGACCCAGTTTCTTAGGTTTATACGCCGGTGCCTCCTTCAAGAGCCAAGAAATCTGCTTCAGACCCAACGATGAAAACCTGCGCAGTTTCTACTTCCAACCCCGCGCCGGCATCATCATGGGCAGAAAGAATGCCATAGAAGCTGGTGTTTACTATGATCTAGTGGTCGGAGCTAGCGGCAGATATCCTGGTGTCGAGAAAGCTATGTTCAGCAACGGCCTCGGCCTAGACTTCGCCTTATCACACAGCACGAAAAACCATGAGAGCCTAATCTCTTTTATGCTGCCCCTGCACAACTTCCTCAATGAAGACTATGCCGGTTTCAACGGAATGAAACGTCGAGTAGGTTACATCATGCTTACAGAGCGAATTGGATTCTAATAAATACTGATTTCCAAAATTGTAGCGTTGGATTCATAGCCCCATCAAGAAGTCTTAAATGATTAGACGATATGCGCCGCCTTTTTATCACCATAGTCATTTCTCTATTGTCTGCCAGCCTTTTTGGCAATAACGGCATCTCTAACCCGCGTCAATTAAAATTAAAGAAAAAGGTCCATTTCACCGTCATTGAAACCCCTGCTGTTTTCACCGGCTCCATCGACGACAAGGATTACCTTATCTTCATCGAGCATAGCGACAGTCTGCTTGTCACGGGGCATTATATGTCGTTGGAAGAAACCATGGCAGACACGCTACCGTTTCGATTGGAAGCCCGAGGCCGCAGAGCCCGACTATATTATAATGGGGAAAAAGAGACATTTCGTCCGCATGTCAAAACAATGGACAAGTGGCAGGCCGACGGCTCTGCGCGACTAAACGTGCTAAAGACTGCCCTTTTCCATTTTCAAATCCATGAGATGCCGGTTTTTCAGAATTTTGAAAACAAGCGCTATCAGGACACTTTGTTCTCGGTGGAAGAAATCAACAATATCTGTTATGCCAATGTCCCAGGCTTTTGGTCAGAATTGGGCAACGAAACCGATGTCACCGACAAAATTTTCCGAATGACTGATGCCATAAGCGAAATCCCGTTGAAACTCCATCTTGACATTTTCCAACCGCAAAATGACACATTGGCCAAACACCCCTTGGTTATGTTAGTTCACGGTGGCGCGTTTTATTTTGGGTCGAAAGATGATGCTTCAATCACAAATTGGTGCCGTCATCTCGCTTCTCAAGGTTATGTGACGGCTTCCATCGACTATCGGATTGGCTTCCTTCCCACCATGACCAGCATTGGTCGAGCAGGCTACCGTGCAGTACAGGATGCCCACGCTGCCATGCGTTATTTGGTTTCTCACCAGGAAGAATATCGCATTGACACTTCCATGATTTTCGTAGGCGGTGCCAGTGCTGGAGCCATCACCGTGCTCAACCTTGCTTTTATGACCAATGAGACCCGTCCTAAATATACCCGCAGTGACTTGCTTCGTCCTGACCTTGGCGACCTCGACACCTGTGGCAACGCCTTAAAGACCAATTTCCGCATCAAGGGCATAATTGACATGTGGGGTGCCATGCCCGATACCTCCTTCCTCCACGGGCGCAACATCCCAATCCTGGCCTTCCATGGCGATGCCGACAACATCGTTCCTTACGGATACGACTATCCTTTTGGTATAGCTGGTCCACTCAAGACATGGTTGGTCGAACCGATGTTTGGCTCGTCGTGCATTATTGATCGCGCCATCAAATTGGGTCATCAAGCCCATTTGGTCACCTTTGGCGGCTACAAACATTCTCCTCACGTGAATCCCGAAACTAAAGCCTTCAACGATAATTTTTTCCTCATTCAGGATATGATGTCCGACTTTTTCTACGATATTGTTGTCCCAAAAAAGCTCGAAATCGTTGGAGAAGACGGCCATTATTATGTGAGGCCATATCCTTTGGAGACCAGCTGGCAAGTCGAAGGCGGAGTCATCCTCTCTTCCGAAAACAATACTGTGGAAGTTGCATGGATTCATAATACGCCCCAGCGCAGTATCACAGCATCGGTTTTGTTGCCATACGGGGTTGGCCTTACCGAAACAAGGGTTATACAATGATGGAATATTATTTGAACTATAACCGCCTGCCTTTATTTGTTTGAAAACCATATTCTGTTTTTTTGTAATTTTGCGCCCTTGATTTTTATAGAGGAAAACTTCAAAGCGGTCTATTAGAATTAAACATAGCAATAATTAAATCAATCAATTCAATTCAAATATGAAAAAAGTAGCATTATTTATGGTGCTGTTCTCGATGATGACCATCAGCGCCAAAGCACAATGGTTCGATTTCTCTAACAATCAACGCGCATCAATAGGCTTAAACCTTGGTGTTGTGGGATACGACCTTAATTCTCAAGGTCTTGACAAGAGCATTGCCAATTTTGGTATCGGTGCAAATGTTTCATTTGCAGGCATCTATGTTGATTTTATTTATCAAAATCCTGAACATCGCTGGGACAGAAAGATCACGGAACAAGAGTATCTTGACCAAACTGCCCTCACCATCAATTTAGGCTATCAAATCCCAGTGCTTTCGTGGCTATATGTAACACCTTTGATTGGTTACAGCAACGAAACTTGGGGAAGGACCCTTGGCAACTCCATCGGAGTAGATAGTGAGAGCCATTCTATTTACCACGATTATGTGCGTGACAGTATCAACAATCACTTCAACTATGGCGTAGGAGTGATGTTCCGTCCTATCGAGGTTCTTGAAATAGGTGCTGTGGCCACCAGCCATGCTCTTTACGGCACCATCAGCATTTCTGGTAACTTCAATAGAAAGTGATCCCATTTTCAAATCAAACAGTTAAGAATCAGAGAGCCCAACGAAAAATACTAAATATGAAAAACAAATATTTGATTAAAAAAACATATGGTATGCTGGTCTTCTTGTTTTTGGCCAGTACTGCCTTTGCACAAAGCAAGATCAACCTCTACATGGGTCTGGGTACGGGCTCGATTGACAACTTTGATCTCGGCACCGTTCCCTACCATATCAAAGGCAACTCGAGCATTCAGGACTGGGGTGCCAACATAGCTTGGAAACGTTGCCAAATCCAATTGGATGGACGTTACTTCAAAAGCACCCTGAAAACGCTCTCAGGCACCAATCAAGCGCTTGACCTCAACTTGGAATTCCTTTACCGCTACCACGACACTGGTAACAACCGTTTCCATTTCCATACCGGTGTCGCCCTGGAAGGCTATGGTGACATCAAGTCATTACCTGCTTTGCAGAATGCTTCATTTTGCCTCAACATCTTCGGCAACTTGTGCGATGTGAATATGGTGCAGTGGGACTTCGCCTTCAACAGGGCCAAAACTCACCCTTGGCTGACTGCCTACGTCAAACTGACCTTGCCTATCGTCGGCGTGGTTAGCCGCCCTGGCTTCTCCTATACATACGACAGTCAAGGAATGGGTGTTTTCTCAAGGTTATTTGCCGGTCATGAGAGCTTTGCCAAGTTCTTCCCTGGCTGTAGCACGGATTTAGGTCTTTGGCTCAACCTGAAGAACAACAACCGCATCGGACTCAACTACCGCTGGGATTACCTCAGCACGGGGAAAAAAGGCATCTGGCGTTATGACAATGCTTACCATTCAATCAACCTTTCCTTTATGTTTAACATCAAATGAGTGTAGCCATGAAAAACATCCGTACTATACTATTCTGCCTCTTGGCCATTGCTTCTGTCTCATGCCAACGTGCCTTCACCGAAGCCGATGAGCCCAACAATCCAGTCAATGTGTTCGATTACCTTTGGAACAAAGTCGACCAGCAATATGCCTTCTTCGACGTGAAGAATGTGAACTGGGATGCAGTGTATGAGCAATACCGCCCCAAGGTCTACAACGGAATGAGCGACGACAGCCTGTTCCGCGTTTGCGCCGCCATACTCAATACCTTGCAGGACGGCCACACCAATCTGATTGCACCCTTCGACATCTCTTTGCCCGACTCGCTGACATGCCATATGACTACCGAAAGCCAATTTGATGACGAACTGGTTCTGCTGAACTACCTGACATTGAACGGTCACATTACCGGCAGCTTCAGACACAATGCCATCCGTAACGGAGAAGTGGCCTACATCCGCTATTCCTCTTTCAGCAGCACTATCAGCGAGGCGGACATGCTGTACATCGTTGACCGCTACAAGGATTGCAAAGGCATGATTTTCGACTTGCGTCAAAACGGTGGCGGTTCTGATTCCAACATCGAAATGCTGCTCAGTATCTTCGACAACCACGGCCAAGTAATCCAATACAATCAGATGAAAGCTGGACCGAAGCACGATGAGTTCAGCGAACCCCGTCCCGTTCATGCTGCCGACAGCAGCTTGCTGGGCAAGGATTTCTATGCCAAGCCTGTAGCCGTGCTCATTGACAGAGGCTCGTTCAGCGCGACTTCGTATTTCGCCATCGCAACCATGGCTTACGACAACATCAAGCTCTTCGGTGACTACACTGGCGGCGGTTTGGGTATGCCTAATGGTGGCGTACTGCCCAACGGCTGGACTTACCGCTTCAGTGTCTCGCGCACCCTCACCAAAGACGGTACACATCCCGAATACGAAAACGGTGTTCCGCCCGATGTGCGTGTGCTACTCGACCCTGCCCTGACCGCACAAGGCATCGACAACATCATCGAGACCGCTGCGGACTGGATTACGCAATAACCAAAAACACCTAATACGAAAAAGGCTGCTCTTTCATCAAGAAGGAGCAGCCTTTGTTGTAACAGTCAAGAACTGAATCAAGCGTTGTATTGTGCGATGATGCCCTTGTCGACAAGAATACGACCGCAATACTCGCAAACGATGATCTTCTTGTGCGTGCAGATGTCCAACTGGTGTTGGGGAGGAATACGGTTGAAGCAACCACCACAAGCCTCGTCGAAAATGCCAACGACTGCAAGGCCGTTACGGGCATTCTTACGAATGCGCTTATATGCCACCAATAAACGGTCTTCTACCAACTTCTCACAGTCAGCCGAACGCTGCAGCAATTGTTCTTCTTCCTTCTCGGTGCCTTCCACCAAAGAATGCAATTCGTCCTTCTTCTCCTTCAGCGAAGCCTTCAGCTCAGTGAGACGCAATTGAGCATCAGCCACTTTGGTAGCCACATCGTTATCCTTAGCTGTAATCTCTTTGATACGTTTCTCAGACAACTGATTGTCCAACTGCTGATACTCGATTTCCTTCGTTAAGGAATCGTACTCGCGGTTGTTGCGCACGTTGTTCTGCTGATCCTCATATTTCTTGATCAAAGCCTCGGTTTCCTTAATTTTGATCTTGAAATCAGAGATGTCCTTTTGGTGCTTCTTGCTTTCTTCCTTGAAGTTGGCGATACGTGTCTCCAAGCCAGCGATTTCATCCTCAATGTCCTGAATTTCCAAAGGCAGGTTGCCGCGATAGGCCCTGATTTCATCAATCTTGGAATCAACTTGCTGAAGGGTGTAAAGAGCAACCAACTTCTGTTCCACACTCACTTCAACTGGGTCAACAGGTTTCGGAGTTTCTTCCTTTTCAACAGGAGCTTCCTCTGTTGGAGCAGCAACTTCCTCTTTCACCTCAGCCTCGGGCTCGGCTTTTGTTGACTTCTTTGTCGTCTTTTTGGTTTTCTTAACTTCTTCTACCTCAGCGACTTCAGTCACCTCAGTGACTTCTGTATTTTCTTTCTTAGCCATATTGTGATTACTTGTTTTTTACAAAATAGTGTACCGAATTCGTCTTCATTTCGGCAATTTCGGCTGCAAAGGTAGGAAATTTTTTCCTAATTAGCTCACATATTAAGTCTTTCGTGAACTGTTCCGTCTCGAAATGTCCACCATCGACCAGCAAGATATTGCCTTCGGGGACAAAGAAATCATGGTATTTGATATCGGCGGTGAGGTAGGCATCGGCCTTTTGACATAAGGCATCGGGCATAAAAGGTGTGCCCGAGCCGCCACATAGTGCCACTTTCTGGATTTTGCGTCCTGTCAATGCGGAATGGCGTAGGCAAGGCGAATCGATGGTTTTTGCAACAAGTTCAAGAAAACCAATTTCTTCCATCGGAGTCTCAAACTCGCCAATCATACCCACACCACATAATTCAGGTTCCGATTCGGAGGGTTGAAGAAAATGCAAGTTTTTCAAGCCAAGGCGTTCGGCCAGCACTCGACTCACGCCCAAATAGCTGTTATCCAGATTGGTATGCATCGATATCATAGCGATGTCATGCTTGACGGCTTTCATCACAGCGCGTTCAATATAAGTTTCAGGCGTCAAGTGTTTCAATCCTCTGAAAATAAGCGGGTGGTGGCTGATTACGAGGTCACAGTGTTTGGCAATGGCTTCGTCCACGATTTCTTCAGTGATATCCAAGCAAATCAAGGCCTTATGCGCTTCAGCATATAGGTCACCGACCTGCAAGCCAGCATTGTCGTAACTCTCCTGCCATTGCAACGGTGCAATCTCAGTGATGCAGTTCAAAATGTCTTTTACGGTCATAAATTCAAAATTGAGGCTCAAAATTAGGAAAAAATGTCTAATTTTGACCCCAACAATGAGAATTTTGCTGCTACCCATAGCGCTTTTGTACCATATTGTGCTCAGTATCAGGCACAAACTATATGATTGGCACATCTTGAAATCCAAGCGATTCGAGAAACCTGTGATTTGCGTGGGCAACCTCAACCTTGGCGGGACGGGTAAAACACCGCACACCGAATACCTCATCCGCCTTTTGAAGAACGATTATCGTGTGGCTACTTTAAGCCGTGGCTATGGTAGGAGAACCAAAGGTTTCAAGCTAGCAGAAACCTCAAGCACTTATAATGATTTGGGCGACGAGCCGTTGCTCTATTTCAAGAAATACCCGGGGATTCAAGTCGCGGTGGACGAAGATCGAGTGGATGGCGTGACGCACCTGCTTGGGGAACAGAGGGTCGAAGTCGTCCTCCTGGACGATGCCTTCCAACATCGAAGCATAAGCGCGGGACTGAATATCCTTTTGACGGAATACCAGCGTCTTTACATGGACAATTACCTATTCCCTGCCGGCACTTTACGCGATGTGAGATCGGCGGCCAAGCGAGCCGACATCATCGTGATTAGCAAGGCTCCGAAAGATTTAAGCGAGCAAGAAAAGCAACAGATAACCGACAAATTAAACACTTCAGAGAATCAAAAAGTGTATTTCTCCTACTTGGAGCATGCGGCTTTGCAACCTTTGAACGAAGCGGCAAAGGCATTTTCCCCTGAAGAAGCAGATGGCGCTTTTGCATTTTGTGGCATCGGCAACCCCAAGCCCTTTGTCGAAGAACTGAAAAAACGCTATCATACCGTTGATTTTCTGCCTTTTGGAGACCATCATGCCTATAAGGAAAACGACATGAAAGCCGTTCTCGATTGGTTTGAAAAGCTTGACGGAGAAAAGAAAATCATTGTCACAACCGAAAAAGATGCTGCACGATTGACAAATTCTCCTTATCTTTGTCAGTTTGAACGCACTCCGCTATACGATTTGCCCGTCACGGTGCGTTTCCATGAAGAAGAAAAGTTTAACGAAGAAATATTGAAATATGTACGAGAGAATTCTTAACACCGTTGGTTACATTAAATTGAAAACCAACGATTTTCAACCCGAAGTCGGCATTGTGTTAGGCTCTGGTTTAGGTGGCTTGGCCAGTGGCATCACCGTTGAATACGCCATCCCCTATTCAGACATTCCGAACTTCCCTGTTTCCACAGTGAAAGGTCATCAGGGGCAACTGCTTTTTGGCACCATCGCTGGCCGCAAAGTCATTGCCATGCAAGGCCGTTTCCACTACTACGAAGGCTATCCGATGAGCGAGGTCGCCTTCCCCATCCGCATGATGATGCAGTTGGGCATCCAATTCCTTATCCTCAGCAATGCTGCGGGCGGACTCAACCCGAACTTCCGCGTGGGGGATATCATGATCATCAACGACCACATCCATGCCATGCCCAATCCCCTGATTGGTCCCCATGACGAGCGTTTCGGCGAACGTTTCCCCGACATGAGCGAACCTTACGACAAACGCCTCATTAAATTGGCTGATGAGATTGCCATGGAAAAAGGCATTTGGGTGCAACATGGTGTGTATTGTTCCACCTCAGGCCCCACTTATGAGACCCCTGCCGAGTGCCGCTATTTCCGGATTATTGGCGCCGACACCATTGGCATGTCGACCACACCCGAGGTCATCGTGGCAAGACAAGGTAACCTGCCCGTCTTTGGTCTATCCATTGTTTCCGACATGGGCAACATCTTTGGCGTGGATCACACCATCACCATCACGCATGAGGAAGTCATCAAGGCCGTGAATGCGGTTGAGCCGAAGCTCATCACCCTCATCACCGAGCTTATCCGCCGCAGCGCCGAAATCAAGTTCTGATGGCCGTTTATTTCATCACCGATTTCCACTTAGGCATCCCTTCGCTCGAAGACAGCCAGAAGCGTGAACGCAAGTTGTTGCGCTTCCTTGATGGTATCCGTCCTGACTGCGAAGAGCTCTACCTAATGGGTGACTTGTTCGACTTTTGGTTCGAATACAAGACGGTGATTCCCAAGGGCTTCGTAAGGCTGCAAGGCAAGTTGGCCGAATTCGTGGACAACGGCATCCCCGTTCACATGTTCATCGGCAACCACGACCTTTGGAGTTTCGGTTATCTGCACGACGAAATCGGAATCGAATTGCACCGTGAGCCTGTCATCAAGACTATCAAGGGCAAGAAGTTTTTCCTTGTCCACGGCGATGGCAGAGGGCCAGGAGACAAAGGCTACAAGTTCTTGAAAAAAGTGTTTGAGTGCAAGTTCAACCAATGGTTGTTCAGACATTTACACCCTGATATTGGCATTGGTTTGGCTTTGAAATGGTCACACAACCACCGTCTGAAGAAACTCAAGAACGAGGTGGAACGCGGCTATTACGATGACATCCCTAACACCCGCCTCTACCGATACGCCCAAGAGCAAGCAAAGTTCGACCCAAGCATAGATTTCTTTGTCTTCGGACACCAGCACAAGCCCATGCAATACAAGACTGGAGAGCACGCTTTGACCACCGTTGTGGGGAATTGGATTTACGATTTCACTTATGCGGTATTTGATGGAGAAACGGTTGAATTGAAGCGGTTTGAGGAAAATTGAAACGGTGACAGATTATCACCATTTGAAAAATGAAAAACCTCCTGCCGATTATCGGTAGGAGGTTTTTTGTTGGTTGTCACACCACGATGGGCTGTAGGGCTGTCGTACCACGGCAGCCGCAAAATGGGAACCCACAATGCGGCTGCCTCGATGTTGCGGCTGCCTTGATGTGACAGCCCTACAGGCCGACGCGATTATTCCACCACGATCTTCCGCGTTTCGCCGCCCAATTTCACGAAATATAGGCCTTGCGGCAGTTCAATGGTCGTTTTTCCATCGATTTCTTGGGTCAAAACGGTTTGCCCAAGAGTATTTACGACAGTCATCGTACCATTGCCTTCTACGGTGAAACGGTCTTTGGCGGGATTCGGATAGACAGTCAACGTGGTTTCTCTCTCATCCTCATCCATTCCGTTGGTGTCATGCAAAGGGTTGTCTACTTTGTTTGACAAGGACAGCAACTCAAAGCTGCCATCCTCCAAGATACGTGCAACGCCACACTGGTAGTATGGGTCGACATGCGACCCCGGAATATTCCACTCGGCTTCATATTGGCCAAGTTTCACAGGTTGTCCTCCCTGTATGAACTGATGTCTTTCTCCTAACTCGTCGATTGTATAGACAATATACGCGAAGTCAACGCCACAATTTTCGTGGTAATACCCATTATCTACTTGAAGTAGCGACTTCAAAACAAGATTCCATTCTCCAGATTCTTGTCTTACATCCAGTATAAGTCCTGGTATGAGGACGTGAAGCTGAGAGTTGCAGGTGTCATACAAGTATTCGTGGTATACCCACAAATTCTGTTCGTCGTAATATGCGTCTTCGTCTTTGTAGATCCACTGTCCTGGTGTCAACGAAATCGTTTTCCCGAAGTCCTCTCCTCCTGTATAATTTTCTCTATAGAAGTCAATGGCTATTTGATCGTCCGATACGATTCCGCTGAAGATAGGGTGCATATCCTCATCAATCTCCATTAAAAAATTATCTATTTGTTTGTTCTCTTTTATTTGGAACCAGATGCTATCTGATCCAAAATTGCCGAGATCATCCCAGACCTCGACCTTTACGAATCCAGGTTTGTCCAACCAGTATCTAATGTGAGATTCGTTTGGATCTCCCGCAAACAGATTGTAGCTGCTCTCCCAGTGGTAATGGGGAAATTCTTGATTCGTTGTAAGCCACGGCCTGATTGGGCATATCAGTCCGTTTTCAGGATGCTGAGGATGTTGAAATGGGTCACCATTAGTAGGAACAATTTCAACTTCGAGAACTTCGAAAGTTTGACGATTTTGGCAAGTTGTGTCAACTTCTGTCGACTCATCGTAGCCTTTCTTAATCATGGCAGGCTGGGCCACGGCTACGCTGGTCACAGTGAACAACGTTAGCAAAAGTGTAAAAAAATTCCTCATATAATGATGTTTTAGATTGAATTCTTTGTTTGTCGGCTTTCATCCTTCTCCAAAATGGCAACAAGAAAGGCGTGAAACCTTTTGCATTACCTTCAACTGCGGAACTCGACTTCCGATATACATAGATAAATGCAAAAATTCACGCCATCCAGCGTGAACTTTATTGCCTCATTCTCATGCATATCTAAAAGTGTCGAGTTTTCAGTTGAGAGAACAAGAGCGTAAAGCTCAGGAGGTTAATATGTCAGAGTGTTGTTTATTCCTTTATATCCAATTAATTCATTAGTTTATTTATAATCAATACGATTACTATCCAATCGCTTTCAAAGCTTTCTTTATCTCCTTGTCGCTAACAGTTTCCTTCTCGCTTTTATCATAAATGGAAATCAACACTACCTTATCCGAGTCAGATTGAGCAAACAAATTGAAATAGATAACACGTGCTCCACCGCTTTTGCCCTTACCTTTTGAAGTGATTTTCATCCTAATCTTGTACACATCATTGAAAAGCAGAGTACCCGAGAAAGGATTCTCTGACAATGCAGCTACCAACTTCAAAAAATCTTCTTTGATGGAAGGATACTTCTTTGCAAGAGTTTTCAGTTGCCTGTCGAATTTTGCAATTGTTTCTATCTGATAACTCATAATTCCTTTAATAATACTGACAACGGTCTTGTCGCAATTGTTCCGTTTTTTACGCCTTCTACACTTTGAGCTATTTCCAAAGCCTCATTGTTAGCCGTATTATCAGAAATCTTACATCTAATTTTCAACGCTTTCAGAAAAGCAATAACAGCATCATACTCAAACTGATTCTTCGTGGTTAATGTGATGGTTGCCATAATAAACTCTCCTATATTATAATAGCTGGAAGATAAACTATCATCTTTTACCCTGCAAAGATAAACATTTTCAGTTTAATCAATGCTTTTCTGAAAGATTTCCAAAGAAATCACTATCTTTGCAATCCCCTTTTTGAACTGCTTCCACCACGCTTTGCTCGTGGCAGGCTCAACCTCGCAGTGACGCGAAGCGGCTCAGGAGAAATCTTGAATCTTTAAATCTTTGAATTTCAAATTTTGAATCCTTATGCAAATCACCAACAATTACATTGAAGCCAACAAGGAGCGTTTCCTTGAGGAACTCTTTGGCTTGATCAGAATCCCTTCCATCAGTTCGGAATCAGCCCACAAGCCGGATATGATTCGTTGTGCCGAATACTGGCGCGACGCCATTTTGGCCGCAGGTGCCGACAAGGCCGAGGTCATGCCCACCGAAGGCAACCCCATCGTCTATGGCGAAAAGATCATCGACCCGAAACTGCCTACCGTCTTGGTTTACGGCCACTACGACGTAATGCCCGTCGACCCCATCGACCTGTGGCACACCGACCCGTTTGAGCCTGTCATCAAAGACGGCAAGATTTGGGCCCGCGGCGCCGACGACGACAAAGGACAGTCGTTCATGCACGCCAAGGCCTTTGAGACCATGGTGAAGACCAACACCCTCCCCTGCAATGTGAAGTTCATGCTCGAAGGCGAAGAGGAAATCGGCTCGGGCAGCCTCTCGAAGTGGGTCGTGGATTACAAAGACCTCGTCAAGGCCGATGTCATCCTCGTGTCCGACACCTCGATGATTGGTCCCGATGTGCCGAGCATCACCACGGGTTTGCGCGGTCTCGCCTACTGGGAGATTGAAGTCACCGGCCCCAACGCCGACCTCCACTCCGGCCTCTTCGGCGGCAGCGTGGCCAACCCGCTCAACACCCTCTGCGAGATGATTGCCAAGTGCATGGATGAGAACAACCACATCACCATTCCGCATTTCTATGACAATGTCATCGAATGCTCCGCCCACGAGCGTGAGCTGCTCAACATGGCGCCTTACAACGAGGAAAACTACAAAAACAGCCTCGGTGTGAAAGCACTGCGCGGCGAGGAAGGCTACACCAAGATTGAGCGTGTCGGCATCCGTCCCACCTTCGACCTCTGCGGCATGTGGGGTGGCTACACAGGCGAAGGTGCCAAGACCGTGCTGCCTTCAAAGGCATACGCCAAGCTCTCCTGTCGCCTCGTGCCCGACCAAAACAACGAAAAGATTGCCGTTTTGGTGAAGGACTATCTGGAGAAGAACGCTCCCGACTATGTGACCGTGAAGGTCACACCGCTGCATGGCGGACAAGCCTACGGCTGCCCTGTTGACCTGCCGGCTTACAAGGCCGCCGAAGCTGCCTATATGGACACTTACGGCAAGCAGCCCATCCCGATGCGCTCGGGCGGCTCGATTCCGATTATTGCCCGATTCGAGGAAGTGTTGGGTATCAAGTCCATCC
>JAEEGI010019889.1_pt1 | contig 13502 bp, 4 predicted proteins | sample 8958751 | NCBI WGS metagenome assembly JAEEGI01 (sample SAMN16246545, study PRJNA631951) | gut metagenome | biome: gut microbiome; feature: rumen; material: KS-attached | host: Bos | place: Iran: Karaj | collected 2018-10
TAGTAAAAGAATTTTTAATACCTTCACTAGTTTTAGAAACTAATTGTAACATTCAAACAACAGGTTTACTAACTAAACCAGATATTCCTTTAAATAAACCAGAACCAAAACCTAAAAAACCTTTTTTTTGTGTTTCTTCAATTGGCTTTTCAACAACATCTTTAACACCAGAATAAACACCATATGATAATGAAGTTATTCCATAACCAAATCCATCAATGAAATTTTTAGGTTTTTGACTTATTTTTTGTTGTTCTAATTTTTTAATATATTTTTCATCATTGTTTAAATGTAATAAACCTTTTGAAATTCCATTTGTTATTTTACTTGTTGCTGTAAATGTTCCTCCTATTGTATTTTTTATTAAGGAATATCCTCCTTCAATTGCTCCTTCAAAACCATCTAAAGGTCCTTTAACTATTCCTTCTATTGGCTTTCTGAAAAAATCATTTATTCCTGTTCCAAAAGATTTAAATAAATTTATTGGGTTTCCTAATATATCTATTGCACCAAATATACTTAATATTTGAGTTAAAATTGATTGTTTATATTGGTTTAATATTAATATAAATAAATTTGATATTGGAATTTGAATATTTTCTATTAATGTTCCATTTAATGTTAAATTTGCTTTTTCCATGTTAGATATTGTTGATATTAAAGAACCTAATATTGGGTTACTTGTTACAAATTTTTGAAGTGAATCACCTCCTTTGAAAGAAATGTTCATTTCTATACTTGATATTTCAAGTTTTTTAAAGAAAATATGGGAATTTGAATTATTAATATTTAAAGAATTTGACCAAAATGGTTCTATGTAATAATTAGGTTCATTATATAAATTTTCATTTTGTATTTTTTCTTTTTGAAATATTGGATGTATATTATTTATTGAAGTATTTAATTCTAATGATATATTTGTTATGAAATTTATTAATGATTCTAATATATCATTATCTATTGAGACTTCAAAACTTTGAATTAAATATGTTAAATAATTAAATTTTAAATGACTTTCATTATCATCTTTTAAATATGTTAATGAAGAAACAAGATTAAAAAAATATTGTTCATTTTTTTGAATTGCACTTTCTGTTAAATTTGTTGGTTTTAAAATTATTGGATATTGAGTCAAATAATTAATCATATTATCTATTTGACAATATTTAACTTTACATTGAATTGAAATTAAATTTGGTTTATTATTAACTATTTCTTCTTTAAAATACGATTGTACATCTTTTAATGTCATATATAAAATTTCATTTCTTTGATATGAATGAGAATAATATTTTCCTTTTAAAATATTACTAAATCTATTATCAGTTATTAAACTAATTCCAATTTGTTCTATTTTAATATTTAACTCAAAAATCTTTTTTCCTTTTTTTTCATTTTTATCATTTCTTTCTGCTAAATCTATAAATCTTATTATTCTCCTTATTCCATCATTTTGAATTTCCATCCTAAATCTATTTCCGTTTAATTCATATCTTCTAAAAAAAGGAAGAGGATAATTTTTATTATCTACTTTTATAATTTCATAATTATTATTATTATCACCAGATTCATTTTCTTCTTTACAAAATATAATTTCTTTAGTAATATATTTTTGCATTATATCCTTTTTTTCATAAAATAAAATATTTAATGTTTTATCTTCTCTGTTTTGATTTCCCCAAGAAAATATTTTTTTTGAATTTGTATCACAATTTTCTTCTCCTATTTCATAATCAGCTTGATGAACTTTTAAGCTAAGATGTTTAGAATTATTATCAATTAAAATTTGGCAATTATTAATGTTTGTATTTGTTAAAATAAAAAAAGTAGAAATCTCTTGAATATTTTTTTCAATATTAATATATTTTTTTTCTTTACTGGAAGAATCAATAGAAATAATTTGTAATGTAATTAAATTATTACTTTCTAAATTAACAGGATAAGACCAATTCCATTTACTTCCACTTTTATAATTTTCTTGTTCTTCAATTGGTCTAAATAATATATTTGAATCAGAAACACTTTGTAAAAATAAAGGTAAACTTTTTCCTGTTTCTAAAACAAAAGGTTCACTTACTTCACTATAAGAAATATAAAAAGGTAAATTAGTTTTATTTGTTATAATATGTTTAGGATGAATTATTGATAAAGTTGTAAATATATCTAAATCCTTTGCAATAGGAGTTAATTTAGTTTCTAAAGTAAATTCATATTTTTGACCTTTATTAAATGAAGTTGAAGTAAATGAATATGTTCTATTTTTTTTATTTATACATTCAATATTAGTTAATAAACCTATTGAATTTAATGGAATTTTATTACTTATAAAATTATTTGAATTTTTAACTTCTACTATAAAATCTTTTTCTTCAGGAGATACTAATATTATATTTGAATTTTGAGTTTGAGAAGGAATTTCATTATTCTCTAATATATTATTGTAATATAATTTCAATTCTGTCATTGATGAATTATATATTATTCCTGGTGGATAAAATATTATTGTATTATTTATTGTGTTTTGAGGAATAGAATAGTATAATAAAATACTTCTCTTTTTTGCATCATATAATTTTAATCTTAAATTTGTTAATATTTGATTTTTTTTATTTTCTTCATTTTTATAAAAGTAAATTGTTATATCTTGTTTTTTATCGTTTAAAAAATCTAAACATTTTATTTGATCAAATATTAATGTGTCATTATATGATATTTTATAAATGTTTAAACTTGAATTTTTTAATATTATGAATTTTTCTCCTTTTAATAAAATTTCTAAATTAAAAGGAAGACAATTTCTAATTGTATAAGGCGATATAATATTTATCATTATATATTTTTTTTTTGAATTATAATACAATTTATTATTTCCTATTAAACTTATGTGAAGGTTATCAAATCTCATTTCTATTTGATTGAAGTTATTTTGTAAAAAAGTTCTAATATCAAAAATTTGAGGTTGATCATCTTCTTTAAATTTAAATTCAATATTTCCATCTAAATAAATATAAGAAATTGCAAATGTATTTTTTGGTTTTATAATAGATTTTTTTTCCATATTCTTCTTTCTTACAGTGACTATAATATCTTTTTTTAAATTATTTACAAATAAAATTGGACTATAAAATATAATTGTTTTCTTTAAATCTAAGATTTTAACATAAGAAATTATATATTCAAAGTCTTTTAAATCATTATCAATTATTTTATATTTTTTCTTTAATTTATCATAATTTATATAATGCTTTTTAATAGATATTTGGTCTAAATAAATATGATTTGATTCAATATCATTTATTTCTAATTCTGGAAAACAAAATGAAATTTTTTTTTTATCTTGATTATGAAATAAAGTTCTTTCATATAAAGACACATTAAAAGAATATTCTAAATCAAATTTATCATCAGGTTCAATAGTAGTTATTAACTCTTTTTTTTCATTATAAATTTTTAATGTATTTCCAGTATTATTAATAATCATATGGTTAGAGATAATTTTTTGTTGATCTAAAATTATTTTTTTAATCTCTTCATCATAATTATTTTGTAACTCAAAATATTTTTTAATCCAAGATATTAAAGTTTTATTTAAAAAAGCAATTCCTAAATCTGATATATTGATATTTGTAGGTATTTGTTCTTTATTAGAAACATTAACACTTAATTTATTAATATAATTATCATTATTAGAATTTGTATTATTTTGAAAAGATAATTCAGTTCTTTCAAATATTGGTTCCCATACTCCAGCATAATAATTATACATATTAATTTTTAAAAAGCATATTCCTTTTTTTTCATATATATTTGTTTCTATTTGTTTATCATTAATTAAAACATCTTCAAGACTAAAAGAAATGAAAGGATAATAAGTATTAGAATGATTATCAATGAAAATTATTTGAATGAAAGGTAATGTTATTTCAGAATGAATCAATCCTTTTTCAATTAATATTGTTGAAATATCTGAATAAGTAAATTGCTTTTTGAAAATATTTTCTTGGATTTTTTGTGTTAAATTTAATATCATTAAATTTTGTTCTTTACTATTTTCAACTTTAAAATTCCAATCAAATAATTTTAAAAAAAGAACAAAATCACTATAAGCTAAACCACATGAAATATCTGTTGTTTTAATATTTAATTTTGAATGAGTAATAAATTGGTTAGGATGATTAAATTTCATTAAATTTTGATAATAAAGTTCTACATTAAAATTTTTCATTAATTTTCTTTTTTTTTCATTACTAATTGAATTATCAGAAAAAACATCATTAATTTGACATATAAAAGGAGAAATATCATAAAAAGAAATATTAATAGAAAAAATTTCTTTTGAATCTTCTATTAATTCTTTTTCTAATTCTTTAATCTTATCTTCATCTTGAAGATTATTTGCTTTAAAAGTATAAATATTAAAACTAGAAACTAATTCTCTTTTACAATCTATTAATTTTTGTTTTTTTAATAATAAAAAAAAATCAGTTGATAAACAAATTAATTCCGTTGTTCCAGTTAAAAAACAAATTAAAATATTTTTAACATCAACATTAATTCTCATCCCTGGTTTATTATCAATATTAGGATCAAATTTATTAGGTAAATCAATATCATTTTCATTATAAATTGGTAATCCTTCTATAAAAAAAGTTTGAATAATATTTAATATCTTTAAACTCAAAATAAATTTAACTCCTTCTATTTTTAATATTATATTTTTTTCACCGTTTTGATCTAAAACAATTCTAACATCAAATGAAGAATTAGAAGACATTATTTTTTGTTTTTTTTCTTCAAGTAAGTTTTGAATGTTTGAATTTTTTAAAGAAATATTTATTGTGTTTGGCCCAATAAATAATTTACTAAAATCAATATTTAATTCTTCAAAATCAAATAAACAAATTTTTGTTGATTTAATTGGTTCTATAGTTATTATTTGGATATTAGAAGTTTTAAATTGAAAATGTATTTTAACTCTTGAAAAATCTATTAGACTTTCATCAGTTTTTTCTTTTGTTGTTAAAGTAATTTTTTTATAATATTGTCTGAAATAATTTTTATATATATATTTATCATCAATTTCATCTTGATATAAAATATTTAAATCTATTATTTTCATTATAAAAGTATAAATATCTTGTCTTAAATTTACTTTAATTGAATCTTTAATAATAAGATTGAAATGCATACAAAGATCAAAATTTTCTTGAGGATTAATATTCTCTTCATCATTCATAAAAGCAGGAAGTTTTAATTGAAAAATTAAATTAGTATTTTCAAGAAGATTATATTTACTTTCATTAACAAATATATAATCAATGTATAATTTTTGAATATCAAAATTAAAAACTGAATAATATCTTTCTTCATCTTTATTCTTTAATATTAATCCTTTAGTTAATTCATATGAATTTTGAATATAAAAAGTTTCAACTGAAAGAATTAAACATTCCTTAAAAGATTTTCTAGGTTTAATAACAATTTTAGGATTAATAAAATTAGCTTTTATATCAGAAAATTCGAAATCATTTATAGTTTTAAAAATTGGAATACTATTCATTTTAAAATTATATTCTTTAATAAAAGGAGGAGCTTGAAAACTTCCTAAAAATTCATCAAAAAAATAATTAAAAGCTCTAAAGAAAAATTCATGAAAATAAATTAAAATTGGATTATGAAAATTAACTTTAACAATTGTAGTAATTTTATTATTTATTTCAGGACAAATTAAAGACTTTGATATAAAATCAAAATCTATACAATAATCATTATCAAAATATAATATTTTAGTTTCTTCTTTCCAATCATTATAAGGATAATTTGTAATATCATAAATTTCTAAACTTGACAATTTTCCTTGTATTCTAAAATGATCTACAGTCATTTTTATATCTATATTTGTTTCACCTATTAAAACTTTTGTCAAAGGTTTTTCATTTATTATATTATACCAAATTAAATTTATTTTTTCAAATTTAACATTGACAGATATCCAAAATTTTCCTTTATTTTTTTGACAAGTTTTTCTATTTAATTTTTCCTCTTCTAACATTTCATTCAATAGATTAATATTTATTTCTTTTTTTCCTTGATACATTATTGATTTAATAGCATTTTGAGAAGGAAGAAGAATTACACTATCTTTTATTTTGTTTTTTTTTATTTCATTATGTGATAAAAAAAAGAGTAATTCTCTTATTCTATAAGAATTCCAAAAGCATCTCACAAAACCAAAATATGTATTAACTTCAATATCACTATTATTATATAAAGGAGATAATTGATCTAATAATTTTATTGAAATATTTATAAAAGGTTTCTTAGAATTATATTCTTCGACATAACTAAATAATTCATATAATTCTTTAGAATCTTTATTTAATTCATCTAATAATTTAAAAGATTGAATTGATAAATTTACTGTTTTATCAAAATATTTTATCTCACAATTAAAAGTTACTTTTTTTAAAATTAAAGTAAAGATATTAATATATTTTAATTCTGTATCATCTTCATTTTTACAATCACATAATTTACATTGAATATCATCTAATTTCATTTTAATATTAATTAAATTTTGTTCTTTATCATCATCTTCTTCTGGTTTTTTTTCTTCAACATTTTTACTATTATTTGTTAAAACTTCAATATTATTATTTTCTTCTTTTCCCATTTCATTTATTCTTTTTATTAATGCCATTGTAAATTGTTCATATTTCTTCTTTGAAAAAAATTGTAAAGTAATATTTTCATATTTATTATGAATATCACATTCATAAATATTATTATTTTCATCTATTTTTTCATTACTAATAATGCCATTTTTTATAAAAAAATAATTATCAAATTTTGAATCATTCACATTATTAAAAAAATAAATATAACCACCACTTAAAACTCCAAAATATTCTTTAAAACCTTCAGTTATAATAATATTATCTTTTTTATTTAATTTACAAAAAACAGAACAATTTTTCTTAATTTCTAAAGTATTTTCTTCTAAAATTGCCCAAATTTCACTTTCTTCAGTTGGTTTTAAAATTTCAGGTAATAAAATAATAGAATAAAAAATACTATCAGTTAAATTAACATTTACTTTATCAATTTCCATTTCTAATAAATATTTTGAAGTTTTAGATTTTTTTTTATTATTTTCATAAGAAACTGATGCTAAAAGTTTATATTGAAGATCTTTCATTATGTAAAATTTATTATTAGAATTATTCAAATCATCATATTTTTGTAAATAAACAATGCTTATTGATTTAAAACTAATTAAAAATCTTTCTTTATAAAATTCAGTAGGTTCAATATTTTCAACTGTAAATTTTCCTATTTCAAAAACTAATAATTTTGAATTTTTAATATTGTATTTATTAATTGGAATAATTATTCTCCTTGGTTCAATTTCAATATTAATTATATTTTTTTTAGTAATAACACTTTTAAAAGAAGTAGTTGTTTTTTCTTTAAATTCAGTAATTTTTTCCCAAGCTGAATTAGTTAAATCTTCATCAATATTTTTTACATTAGAAAAAAAGAATTTCATTATTCTCTCTAATAAAGACTGTTGATAAAGAATATCAATTGAATTTATTTTTAAATTAATTTCTAAATTTAAAGGAGCTCCTGTTGAATATAATTTTAATTCTAATTTCCAAATATAAGTATTATTTTTACTATAATTTTTATCTTCGAAAGTTATTTGAGATGTTTGAATTGAATCATCTTTATGTTTTGTTTTCATATATATATTAAATCTTTCTAAATAAGTTTCACAATTTGTAACATAATCACTTTGTTCTAGTTTAAAAAATAAATTTTTATATGAGAAACCAAAATTTTCTTTTTCTCCCTTTTTTCCATTGTTTGAAAATTCAAAGCTTCCTTCTTTTAATTTGAATTCAATTTTTAAAGTAATTTCTTTTGCTTTATTTGCTGATTTTATTAATTCATTTTTAACTTCTTTTTCTAAAGCATCAAATAATTCTTTTAATTTTTTTTCTTCTTCTTCACTTAATTCTACTAATTTTACTATTGGGTTATCTGTTTTCATAAAAAAAGAAAAAAAACTATTTATTTTCGGTTCAGAATTTTCTTTTATTTTTTTTTCTTTAAAACTCTTTTGAATATTAGTCACACTCCATTGATATAATATATTTAAATTAATTAATTCTATTATATAAGAAAACTTTTTTTTTTCTTCTTCTGAAAAAGTATCACAAGAATTATTATTTGATTTATATTTCCCATATAAATCAATAAAAGTTGATTTATAGTTTTCAAGTAAAAATTCATTTATATTAAACTCATCATATTTTCCTTGTAAATATTTTTTCCTTTTTATTAAAGTTCTTACTGCATATTTCAACCAAATTTTAGGATTTTCTTTTATAGGAATTTTAGGCCTATAATAATTATATTTTTGACTTTCTTTTTTATATAATTGAAATCTTTGATATTGACTAACCATATTTAAAATATATATTATCTTATCATATTGTTGCTTCTTAAAATTAATTTCAAATTTTTCTAAACATATTTTAATTTCAATCATTTTATTTACATATTGAATCATTTTCCCAGTTAAAGAAATAGGTTTTATCAAAAATGCTTCTTCTTGATTATTATATAATTCATCCATTAAAGAAATTTTATTATGAATGTCTTCATCTTCTTTTAAATTACAAAGGAATTTACTTTCATTTAAATTCAAATAAAAACCAAAATTTTTAATTTTTAAAAGTTTATATATATTTTCATTTAAATTTGAGTTTTCTGTTCTGTTTATAAAACTTTCTTCCCAATTACTATTTGTGTTAATTACTAATAATTCATCTAAAGTAAAACCTAATGAATATTTTGAATAATCATTTAAATCTTCAATTCTTAAATGTATTTTTTTAAAATTAACATGTAAATTATCTAAAATTTTAATCTTAATTTTATCAAGATAATTATTATTATTATTCTTTTCTTTCTCTTTATTTTCCATTGCTTCAGTTAATTCATTAATCTTTTTTTCAAAAAAAGAATTTAAATAAGATAACTTTGCTTCAAAGGAATAAAAATCCAGAAATTCCCAATCACTCCTAGAAATTAATTTAACTGTTATTTGAATATTTGATATATCTATTATTGTTGGAGTTGTAAAATTATTTGTCCATGGAATTTTCATATTTAATTCACCAATATTACCAAAAAGAAGTTTAAAAGGAAGTTTCATTTCATTAATTTTTTTACTTTTAATTTTTATATCTTTTAAAGATAAACTTCCAGATAAAAGTCCTAAAGACAATTTATTCGAATCTAAATTCTCAATATAATCCCCAAAAAATTGCAAAATGATTTTCTCGATAATTTTCTCAAACATATTTCAATTAATATTTTTATCATTATTATAAGTAAAAAAAATAATTATCAAAATTAACATAAAAATAAAACAATTAAAGTAAAAAAATAAAATAAAAAATAAAACAAATGTTTTATGGAAGGTTTCAAACAGGAGGTTCTTTAGAATTATATAATCCAAATAATAAAGAGTTAATGAATAATTGGACTTTTGTTGGAAAATCTAGAAAAGTTTATGATAAATCAGTAAAAAGTTATATGCATTTATTAGACACTGGTGGATTATCAAAAATGAAAATGCCAAAAGATAATATATCATTAGGAATTGTTCAAGGATATGTTGTTTTTCAAATATACTTATTTAGTCAAAAAAATTTTTCAATTGAAATTTCCTTTTCTGATACACAGAAAATAAGACATAGATTAATTTTTTCAGCTAATTTAAGAGATTTAAATATGAATTATTTTACTTGTGTTATTCCAATGGCAGAAGTTCCTTTAGGAACTTGGGTAAATTTATCTATTGATGTTTTATCTTTTGTAAGTTATTGTTTTAAAGATTTAACTTTTAAATCAATTGATAATATAATGTTTAGTGCTTCTGGGAAAGTTAGAAGAATTTTTACTATGAGAGGAAGAATTAATGATAGTAATAATAATATTAATAATAATAGTGATATAAGTGGTGTTTCAAGTTTAAATAGAAATATTGAAAGTGAAACAATTCCAAAAGATTTTCTTATTAAAGGAGATAATATTGATGTTGTAAATATAAATATGAATGAAGAAGTTTGTATTGATAATCCTATTTTAAAAGATAAATTTTATAATAAAAAACCTAAATATCCAAATAAATCTTATTTATTTTCAAATATAACAAATATTTCAAAAATATATGATAAAAATAAAAAGGTAAATTCTCGTTCAAATTCCAAAAATAAAAATGAAAAAAAAGAAAAAAGTAATTTTAAATTATCAGATAAATATGATAATAATAATGACAATGACAAAAATTTAAATATTAATGTTGTTAAAGTCATAAATCCAAAAAATAAAGAATTAAATGATAATTATTACAGAAATCAAAGATATAATTTAGCAAATAGAATTGGAAATACAAAAGATCCAGTAATAATTTCAAATGGTTCAAATTCAATATCATCATCAATGCAAAGTAAAGTAACATCTAAATTTAATAATCAAATAATAAATTCTTTTTCTAATTCAGAAAGTCAAAAAATAAAGGAATTAATAAATTCAAATGAAATTAATGAAGAAATGTTAGATGATAAAGGTCAAATATATTTTGATTCAAATTTACCAAATTTAAATAAAGAAACTTTTCAATATGGAGTTTCTCAAGTAACAAATAAAAATATGAATAAGGAAAAAGCAGATCAATTTCCTCATTTAAATAATAAAGAAAATAATGGAGTTAATCCTTTAAGGTTTTCTTCTGTTGAAAGAATAGCTTTAAAAAATAGTCAAGAAGGAAGACCATATTCTCCTCCTTTAACAAAAATAAATAATGAAAAATAATTGTTATTTATTGTTTTTTTTAGTTGTTATTATTTTTATATAAGTGTTATTAAGTTTATAACAAAAACATTTATTCATTTATTTTAATTTTTTATTTATAAATAAAAGTTTGATTATTAAATAAATAATGTTTTCAATAAAAAAAGCTTATAATTATATTATTATTGGTTTTTTTTGATTATATGATTTGAAGATTCTTGTTGTTTTATAATTTATTTTTTTATTTTGAACAGGGGAAGTACATTTAATATAATAAAGTAAAGAATTTCTTTGATGAGGATAATAATTTTTATTAAGGTAATTTCTTTGAATTATTTCTTCATCAGTTTTTAAATAAGGATCAAATGAAATTTTCCTAATTCCAGATAATTTAATTGAATTAGTTAAATAATCAATATCTGACAAAATAGCCTTTGGTTTTTTTTTAAATGTCGAATTTGAGGAAAAACTTTTATAATCTTTTAAATTATTATTTCTTGAAGTATAATTATTAATATAACTAGTTAAGAAATTTCTTCTATTTCTATTGTTAACATTATTTTTTTTATTTTCTAAAATATCGAGTTCTTTATTTAAAGAAATAAAACAATTTGGATAAAAATTTCTAGTTTTATATGATTTAGGAGAATCAAGAAGATTAATTTTATATTGAATAGGACTTGATGTTATTTCAGAAGGGATTTTATTTTTTTTTCCTAAAGGACTTCTTAAAGTATAACATGTTGTGATTCTTTTATTTATTGAATTATCTATTATTTGAAGTTCATTTGATAATATTTTAGCTTTGTTTTCCATTATAATTCTTATAAATATTGTATATAATTTTTTTATTAAATTTTATTTTTTCTTTTAATTATTAATATATTAAATGTTATTTGAATTATAAATGTCAAAAAAATATTTATATAAATATCTTTTGGCTTTATGAATGTGTATATGAAGGTAAAAAACTTATATTTCTATTTTCTGCTTTTTGAGACGAAGTTGGAGTGAAACTACCTTGAGGTTTTATTTGATTATTTTTTTTGGAATCATTTAATTTATTCTTTTCCATGGAGTTTATATGCATTTTTATTTGATTATTTTGTTTTAAATTTATAATTTTTACAACACTATTTTGAAAACTATTTTTTATTTGTTCCATACTGCTTGATTTTGAAATATTCATATCATTTTTTTTTGTTGGAATTGATATGTTAAAATAATAAATGCTTAAAATTAATAATAACAATTGAGATATAAATAATAATATTAGTAATATTCCAAAATTAAATAAATTCCTTTTTAAATATTGTAAAATTTGTTCTAAACATCCAAAATTTTCAGGTACATTATTTACATCACTAAATAAATATTTAACTATTTTACTATTCGTTAAAGTATTTTCATTATAATAATTTAAACCACAAAATCCAGTACATTTAAATTTTTTTTCAATAATCCCAAAATATTTTTCAAATTTATCATGTATTAAAGTATAATTAAAATAAGCATTTCTCATTAAATAATTATTAAATGCTTGAGAGTATTCAATTTCTCCGCAATCTTGAAATTTTTTTGGTGGATTTTTTAATTCAGAAATAAACCATAAATTATAATAAGGAGCAATAAGGGAATTTTGTAAAAACTTAATACTAGTTGTTCTATTAAGGTAACAAGGACATTTTTTAGAACAAAATATTTCATCAACAGCTTGTAAATAAATATCTATTGAATTCCAAGCTTGAAATAATCCTTTAAATTGAGTATTGCAACCTAAACTTTCATTCCAATCCCTTATTTTCATTGCTGAAAAAGTAAAAATCAATTGTGATAATGTAAATATAAATGATATCAATAAAAAAATTAAAAATATAATTAATAAAGAAGTATTTGATATTTTTAATGAAGAAAAAAATCCTATTATTATTGTTATGAAAATAAGTATTATAAATGTTATTTGAAATAATCCTAAAACCTGAAATGAATTATCTGTCCAATTCATATTTGTTATATTAAAATTTATAGAAACAAATACTAAAGAAATTATAGCTAAAATCTATACTTTATTTTTATAAATTAAATATTTGAATATACTAGAATAATGAATAGAAGTAAATTAATAATTTTGTTTATTACTTTTTTTTCCATTATTTTTTTAATCTTTTTAATTCAAAATTTTAATAGTTAATAATTAATGATTATTAAATAAATATTTAAAATGAAATATATTTAAATCTTTCTCCATATTAATAATTAAATTATGCAGAAAGAATAACATTCATATGGTCAATATACATTATAAAATGATTTTGAAAAACTATATTTCTCAAATTAATATTAGGAATATTATTTTTCATTTAAATTAAATTTCATATAAATTTATATTTAGGTTATATTTTAATTATTAATAAATAAAATATTAAATAAATTAATAAAATTTTAATTTGTTGATTGATATTTTCAAATAATTCATTTAAACAATCACTACCTATTTTTTCATTTGAACCTTATGTACTTTTTTGACAAAAATTATTTTTTTCAATAATAAAATAATTTATTCACTTATTTTAACCAATTTTATTGTGAGTTTGTTTTAAAAAAATATTATAACTAAATTTCTATAAAATCAT
>JAEEGI010019891.1_pt1 | contig 13501 bp, 9 predicted proteins | sample 8958751 | NCBI WGS metagenome assembly JAEEGI01 (sample SAMN16246545, study PRJNA631951) | gut metagenome | biome: gut microbiome; feature: rumen; material: KS-attached | host: Bos | place: Iran: Karaj | collected 2018-10
TGGGTGCAGTCGTTCCCGTCTTCGTCTTTCACCGTGAAGTTGAGTCCGATGCTTTCCATGGATTCTGTGTCATATCCATTCCGCACAGTGAAGGTGCCTTCAAAGGCTTCGCGAGTCATGACCAGATGTTGCTCGAATTCCACTACAACTTGCACGCAAACAGAGTTCGTAGGTGTAATGACAGGGTAGTTGTTGATAATGGAAGAGCCTCCTCCTCCACCGTCACCGCCGTAGCCAGGAGCGCCACCGCCACCGCCAGCAATGCCACCACCACCTACTGTAGGTAAGGCGTTGTCGCAGAGATCTGTGCCAAGTATGGTATAGGCTTGTCCATATCCATAGATGGAGTGTGGACCACTGGTGTAGTGGTATTCCATCCATGTGCGTCCCCAATCTGCACATTCAATGGTGTCATTGTCTCTGTGGGTGACCACACAGGGTATTACAATGCTGGATTGGGCGAAAAGCGTGTCTTTATGGTCGTACAGGGGCGTGAACAGGAATTCGTCGTCTTCCGGCACATGCAACACCATTCCGTAAGCGTCTATAAGGCCGTGGTTGGTGACAACATAATTGAAAGAGTAAGAGTCCTCGAAGTCCGGGATTTGATGCGGAGCCTCGATGATGACCACGGGAGCGGGAACATTGGTTTCAAAAGTACCGTCCAAAATGATGGTGTATTCGTCGCCAATTTCAGTTGGGATGACCTCCCATGAGTAGGTAACTGCTTGATATTGCAGGAAAATGTCTCTTTGGTTAGTCGTACCGGCTTCGATGAGGATGATTTCGTTGAACTCCGAATGTCTGTCAGCTTTCACGTTGACTCTGTAATACCCTTCAGGGAGGTCTTCCATGCTGAACATGCCGTTTACATCGGTATAGCCATGAGCCACCGTCTCAAGCGAATAGTAGCCTTTCAGGGTCACTTCGGCGTTGGCCAAATGTGAGCCATTGCCATAATAGGTGAACTCATCGGTGACATCAACCGTTAAAGCACCTGTTGATTCTGATACAGCCGTAATGCTGAAAGGAAGGCTGGCAAATTCGCCGTGCTCGCAGTTGATAGCGATGTTGCCTTCAAACGGGATGAGCGGGGTGTTGTTGTCAGGCGAAAGACGCAACGAGAAGTAAGCCGAGTCGTTCACGGCCAGCGAAGGTAAGGTGTCGTTTCCGACCACCGACATCCATGCTGTTTCGGGCAAGTCGATGGTGATTTCACCTGTGGCAGCTGTGCCGTTGTTGCTCAACTTCACATCGACGATTTTGCTTTGTCCTCTGGTCATGTTGGTGGCGAGTTGCTTTGGACTGACGTCAAGGATGCCTTTAGGTTCAGCGCAATAGTACCAGATGCTGAAGTTGGTTTCGGCTCCAAGGTCGCTGGTGGCTTTCAGCTTGATTTCTTGGTAATAGTTGCCCTGGGTCAGTTGGGTGCCGTTCACCGTATAGAATAGGTCGCCGGTTTCCAAGCCACCAAGGCTCAGTGGCATGAAGTTGATGGAACAGCCTTCAGGAGCGGAGATAACGGAAACTTGGATGTTGTTCAGTTCCAAATTGCACTTGTTCCTGATGCTGATGGATGCTGTCTTGGGTTGGTTTTGGGTCACTGCACACAGGATATAACTGTCGGCAACCACGGTCATGCCTGGGATGTTGAATTCGTCGTGGACAGCAGTACTGTTGTTGCCGACATGACCTGAGTTGACGGTATAATAACCTGATTCAGAATCCATAGGCTCAAATTCGGCGGCAAACTCGCCGTTTTCGTTGGTTGTGGCTTGCAGGCTGCGTTTCAGCCCCATCACATGGATGCCGATTTCCACTTCTGCGTTGGCCACAGGCGCGTTTTCGTTGTCTTTGACGGTACCGTGGATCGGGATGATGCTGTTCATGGCATACACATCCTCGTCGACGTAAGTGTTGAAGACATAGACATTGGCAACACTGCCCGATAAAGCCACTGATTGCGTGAGCGAACCACTGCTGATGACAAGCGTTGCATGGTATTCGTATTGTACTGAAGTGGGGGCGAAAGTGACGGTAAGGTTGCCGCCAGTCGTGCTGTTCCAGTTAGTGGATTCAGTGAAGGAGAACATGGCAGCATCTTCGCCCACGATTTCGATGTTCAAATCGTCTTCAAGGATAACGCCTGACACTTGCAGGGTGTGAGAGGCACTTTGGTTCAAGGCCACTTCCCCGAAGTTGATGCTGCTTGTGCTGACATTGATGGCAGGATCAACATCCAAAGTGAAGTATCTGATGTTGGAGTAGCTGACATTGTAAAGATTGTAGGCCTTTACGAACCATTGGTAGGTCTCATGGTTAGGTAGCGAAGCACATGAGTAATACCCAGTGGTTAGACCCGAGACGATAGGCTCGTCAGGAACCTGTTCGTTAGCGTTCCAGAGATACAAGTCGTAGTGTTGTGCGCCCGACACGGCATTCCATGAGAAATTGATGGGCAGGGTAGTGACAGGATAGTTGTTGTAAGGGTACATATAGGTGAAGTTGCCCACTGGATTGTAGTTGAAGTTGGCTGTCAAGGTTCTGTTTTCAGTTACCTCAAAGCTGTAGGTGGGGTTATTTGACACGGGATTGTCGTCCTCCGTCCAGTTGACAAAAGCGTAGTTGGGGTTGGCAATAGCTTTCACAGTGCACATTTGTCCTTCTTCGTAAGCACCGGCACCTGTTATCACGCCGCCTTCAATGGGGTTGGCCATGGTAATGATGATGTGACCATTGAACCCTTTTTCGAAACTATAGCTTTCGGAAGCGGTAAGCGTCTCGCCCTTCAGCATGATGTTGATGACATGAGAACCGTCTTCAAGTGCCGAAGCATCCAAAAGGAATTGTCCTGTGCCGAAGGGGAGCGTTTGGCTGTGCTCGAAATCCTCGTCAAACCAATACTGGAATACCAAATTGTTCATGTTGATCGGGTCTACGATGGGAGCCTTGTAGAACATGTAGTTCTCGGTAGTGGTCAATTGTTCGCCTTCGAGCATGACATAAAGGGTGTGAAGGCCAGCCGATAAATCATCGGCATCCAGAAGCAGTTGTCCATTGCCAAACTGTCCAGTCTGTTCATGCTCAATGTCTTGGTCGAACCAGCAATGATACGTTAAGGCATCCATGTTAATCGGGTCTCCGATGGGAGCCTTGTAGAACATGTAATTCTCAGCGGTAGTCAGTTGTTCGCCTTCGAGCATGACATAAAGGGTGTGCAGTCCAGCTGCCAAGCCGTCGGCGTTCAGGAGCAACTGTCCGTTGTCCAATGCTCCCGTCTGTTCGTGTTCAATGTCTTGGTCGAACCAACAATGATAGGTTAGGTTGTCCAGGTTGGTCGGATTTTCGACAGGAGCCTTGTAGAACATGTAATTCTCGGCGGTAGTCAGTTGATCGCCTTCCAACATCACATAGAGGGTGTGAAGGCCAGCCTCTAAATTTGAGGCATCCAAAAGCAGTTGCCCGTTGCCCAATGCCCCTGTCTGCTCATTGGCGAAGTCTTGATCGAACCAGCAGCGGTAGGTGTTGGCGTTTTGCGACCTCGCTACCATGCAGAGCAACAGGCAACATAAAGTGGTAAAAAAGCGTTTCATGGCTGTAAAGGTCTTAGGTTAGTTACCGCTTGAGATGAGTTCAATCTCAACGCTCAATTTGTCGTCTTCATTGGTTTGGCCTGCCACATTGGTGGTTCTGATATACATGTAAGAAGGACGTGTGTTATAAGGTAACAAGCCGCCGTGTATGCCTACTTCTGTGCCGTCGTTGCCCAAGAAGGAAGAGGCAAAATCGCTTTTCAGTTGGTAGTTTTCGTTGTACTCCACTGTTCCGGCAAAGGTCTCAAACACCTCATCATAGCTGCTCACCTGAATATTGGATTCGTTCAATTGGCCTTCAAAGATGTTGGTGCTGTCCGTCTGGATTTCAACGCAGTTGTAGAAGGTGCTGTTTGGTGCCCCATTGTTATCGGCTGTGGCAAGTATGCAGTTGTATCCTCTCGAGTTGCCTATGTTAACACCATTGTCAAGGCATACCACAGAATTGTTGATGATGTTCATGTTGTTTTGGTCGGTCTGATTGTAGTGGGTGAACCTGACCACGCTGTTTTGAATCAGCAAACCATTACCATAGTAGCTAAAATCTTTAATGATACAATTAACAAAGTAGAAGCCATTACTATTGTGACTATATCGATGAATATTGTCAATATTGCACTTGATGAATCTCACGTTACAGCATATAGGATAGCAGCAGTATCCATATATAACATTTCCAAACCAAACGCCTTCTATTGTAAGCGGCATGGTCCCATCGGACTTTGAAATGTACAAAGCGCCGGGAATGCGAGTGGGGGCAAGATGACTTTCTGGGTCGTCAAAGCAACCGGCGCCATGGATGGTGACAGCCTTGGAAAGGGTGCAACCGTTGAAGTTGCCGCTCGAAAGGGTGATGATGTCACCATCGGAAGCAGCGGTGTGTGCCGCCGACAAGGCATCAGGCCCGTAGAAGGCACTTAAAGTGTCGTTGTGCTGCAGGATGGCCACCTGGTTTTGTGCGAAAGTGTTCTTTGTGCCCACCATGCTCAGCAGCAGGACGAACAGGGTAATCATGACCCTTTTTGAAATTGAATTGATGTTTTTCATTGTTTTCTGATTTTTTAAGTTGAACATAATTTGTTTGAATCGATTTTGACCAATAGAGACTGCTTGTGCATTTTATTAGTCTGAAAACAATGTATTTTTTTAAAATAGCATTGTAACATTTTGATATTCAGTATGCGAATTATCAAAATACAAAAAAAACGGCACCCAACTAGAGTTGGGCACCGTCATTAGTAATTGAGACGGTGTAACACCGTCACTACATAGGCTGTTTTATTTCGTCACCAAATTATAAGTATCTTGAGCAATCACAAACTCCTCGTCAGTAGGATACACCACCACGGTGACTTTGGAGTTAGGTGTGGAGATGACGCCAGCGTCGCCAATGATTTCCTTGTTGATGGCAGCGTCGAACTCGATGCCGAGGCCTTCCATGTTTTCGAGGATGGCTTCGCGCATGAACCAAGCGTTCTCGCCGATGCCGCCGGTCATGACGATGATGTCGGCACCGTTCATCACGGCCATGTAACCGCCAATGTATTTCTTCACGCGGTGGGCGAACATGTTGAAAGCGTAGGTGCAGCGCTCGTCGCCTTCTTCCTTGGCGGCGCGCACGTCACGCATGTCTTGCTTGCCACCCGTAATGCCCACGAGACCAGACTTCTTATTGACTAAGGTGTTCATCTCCTTGGTGTTGAGGCCTTCCTTGTCCATGATGTACATGAAAGCACCCACATCGAGGTCGCCAGTGCGACTGCCCATCACGAGGCCTTCGACGGGGGTGAAGCCCATCGATGTCTCCACCGACTTGCCGTATTCGACGGCGGCGATGGAGGCACCACTGCCAAGGTGGCAGGTCACGATCTTCGATTTCTTCCAGTCCTTGCCGACGAAAGCGGCAGCCTTCTCGGCCACGTACTTGTGGCTGGTGCCGTGGAAGCCATAACGACGGATACGGTATTTTTCGTAGTACTCGTAAGGCAAGGCATAGAGGTAAGCCTCAGGCGGCATGGTGCTGTGGAACGAGGTGTCGAACACGGCGGCCATCGGGATGCCGGGGAGCACTTCCTTCATGGCGGCGATGCCTTGCAAGGCCCCTGGGTTGTGCAGCGGGGCAAGGTCGACGAGGTCTTTGATCATTTCGACGACATTATCGTCGATGAGGACGCTGTGGGAGAACTTCTCACCACCGTGGGCTACGCGGTGACCGACAGCGTTGATTTCCTTCAGGTCTTTGATGACACCCATCTTCGGGTCGACCAAAGCCTTCAGCACCAGCTTGATACCTTCGGTGTGGTTCGGTATGGGGAGTTGTTCGTAGTATTTCTCACCATTGTACTTGTGGGTGAATTCGCCCATTTCGAGGCCGATGCGCTCCAAGAGGCCCTTGGCCAACAGGCGCGATGAATTGGCGTTTTCCATTTCCAACAACTGGTATTTGATGGAGGAGCTGCCACAGTTTAGGACTAATATTTTCATGTTGAATTGTTGATTGTTTATTTAACTTCGTTGAATCTTCGATTTGTTGAATTGTTGTTATGTGGATTGGTGGACTATAGCTGATGGCTTAAGGCCTATGGCTCGCTTCTCCCAAGGCGTGGGATTCGTGCCTTTGTACAAAGCGGGCCATAGGCCATTGGCTATAGGCCATAGTTACTTCTTCTGCGCGATAGCCTGATTGCAGGTGATAGCCACCAGTTTGTAAACATCGTCAATCGAGCAGCCACGGCTGAGGTCGTTGCAGGGCTTGGCGAGACCTTGCAGCACTGGACCGACAGCTTCGGCACCAGCCAGACGCTGGACGAGTTTGTAAGCGATGTTGCCCACTTCGAGGCAGGGGAACACAAGAGTGTTGGCCTTGCCTGCAACGGGGCTTCCCGGAGCCTTGCTCGAACCGACGGACGGTACGATGGCGGCATCGGCTTGCAACTCACCGTCCAAAACGAGGTCGGGACGACGCTCCTTGGCGATACGAGTGGCTTCGATGACCTTGTCGACGACTTCATGCTTGGCGCTTCCTTTGGTTGAGAAGCTTAAGATGGCGGTGATGGGGTCGATCTTGGCGATGGCTTTAGCCGTGTCGGCAGTGCAGATAGCGATTTCGGCAAGCTGTTCGGCTGTTGGCATGGGAGTGACAGCGCAATCGGCGAAGACCATGCGGCCATCGGTGCCGTAGGGGCAACCTTCAGGCAGGAACATCGTGAAGGCACCGCTGACGCAGCTCACGCTAGGTACGGTCTTGATGATTTGCAGGGCAGGACGCAGCATGTCGCCTGTGGTGCTGCGGGCACCGCTGACGAGACCATCGGCTTCACCAGCCTTGACCAGCAAGATGCCGAGGTACATGAAGTTGCCTGCTAAGTCGTAGGCTTGCTCGGGTGTCATGCCTTTGGCTTTACGGATCTCAAAGAGGAGGTCGGCATATTTCTGTCGCTCCGGGTTGTTCATCGGGTCGATGATGCGGGCCTTGCCGATGTTCTTGAGGCCGAACTCAGCGGTCATCTCTTTAATCTTTTCGGCGGGACCGATAAGGATGATGTCAGCGACACCGTCAGCTAAGAGGCGGTCAGCGGCTTTCAGGGTACGGGGCTCATCGCCCTCGGGGAGCACAATGCGCTGCTTGTTGGCTTGAGCATTGGCAATGATTTCTTGCATTAAATCCATGTTCAGTTGTTTAATTGTTGATTGATTATTGTTTAATTGTTGAAATCGATTGTTTAATTGTTGAAATCGAAAAATGTAGGGGCAGACCTGCGTGTCTGCCCAATTAGATTCGGTTGCAAAGTTAGGAAAACTTTGCCTTAGTTTGCAAATAATCATTTATTTTTGCAGCCTAAAAGTGAGAGTTCCATGCCTCAATACCGCGACATATTCTATGTTAACCCCTTTGTGGAGGCTCCGCAAGCCATTGATTCGGTGCAAGTTGCCGACAGCATTGCCTGCGATAGCGTGGTGCCCAGCTTCATCACGTCGGGCTTTCGTGGAACGGTGACACCTATGCTGCGTATGTCGTACGAAATCTTGCAAGGCTGGAACTTGGCACTTTTGGGATTGATGTTATTACTTATCGTGCTCAACAAACAGCTCTATCCGCGTCAGTTCCGTCAGGTACTCTCTGTGCCGGGTGGCGTGGCTCACACCAACCAGTTGCTGCGCGAGTGGAACCCTTTGCGGAGTTTCATCTGTGTTTCGTTCACCTTGGGTTACATCCTTCTCATTGCGTTATTTGTGCAGAAGAGTTGTGTGGTGCTTTCTCACGATATGTTGAAGTATAACGGTTGGGATGTGTTCTGGACGCTTTCTGCGATTGTTGCGGGTTGGGTGTTGCTCCGCTATTTGATGTTGCACTTCGTCAACTGGCTTTTCCAGACCCGCGACACCGTCGATCGCCAGATGTCGGTGCAGTTTTCCATATCCATCTTCACATTCATAGTTATGATTCCTATCGTGCTGCTTTTGCTTTATAATCCAACAAAGTATTTTGTGTGGATGGGCATTGTTTTATTGGGTTTGGCGGCTGTGTTCCGACTGATTTTGGGGATAATTGAGACAAGAGTTGCAACAAAAATGTCCACATTTTATATTTTTTTGTATCTTTGCGCCCTCGAAATCGCACCCATTGCAACACTGGTGACCGCAGGCTTGCGATACTTTGGTAACGGTGCTGTTTTTTAGAGAGTTATGTTCTCGAAACGGGTGCAAAATCGAGCATTTGGACGTTCTTAAATTTAGGAGAAAAAGATGAAGATTAAGTCAATTTTGGTGTCACAGCCCAAGCCGGCTGACATTACAAAGACGCCTTTCGCTGATATGATGAAGAAGTATGGCGTGAGCTTCACATTTGAGAAATTCATCAAGTTGGATGACGTCACTGCGAGTGAGCTTCGTCAGGAACATATCAAACTTCCGGAATATACAGCTGTCATCCTTACCAGCCGTAATGCCATCGATCATTTCTTCAGGGTTGCCAAGGAGATGCGCTACAATGTCCCTGAGACCTTGAAATATTTCTGCATCAACGAGTCGACGGCCTTCTATCTGCAACGTTATGTGCAATACCGCAAACGCAAGGTGTTTTATGGCAACCAGACGCTGACCGATCTCATCGACATCATGAAGAAGCACAAGGACGAGAAATACCTCTATTGTTGCTCCGACATCAGCTCCGACTCGACCACCGACCTGCTGAATGCTGCCAAGCTCAATTTCACCAAAGCCGTGATGTTCCGCACAGTACCCGCTGATTTGAAAGATGTGGTGAAAATCGAGGACTACGACATGCTGGTCTTTTTCAGCCCAATGGGCATCCAATCACTCAAAGTAAATTTCCCCGACTTTGAACAGAAAGAGGTTGCCATCGGCGGTTTCGGCGAGGCCACTTGCCAAGCCATCATCGATGCAGGCTTCGAGCTGAACTTCCGTGCCCCCACACAGACAGCACCCTCCATGACCATGGCCATGGAAGAATATATTGCAGCCGAATTCAAGAAGAGCAAGAAGAAATAAATCTTGGTCTTCCCAAGCGTTTCAAGCCATGACGGCCAAGGAGGGACTTCCCAAATATGAACGTATCTGTAAGGATGCAGACATTCAGGCACTTTTCGACAAAGGCGAAGGCGTGTCCGTGTATCCTTATCGGGTCGTTTTCCTTTTCCGACACGATGAAAGCCGGCCTGTGACATGCCGCCTGTTGGTTTCAGTCTCCAAAAAACGCTTTCATCATGCGTTCAAGCGCAACCGCGTGAAACGCCTCATACGCGAGTCGTGGCGAAAAAACAAGGCACCACTCTATGAAATCTGCAGTAAGGATAATATTTCAGTCGACGTTGCGTTAGTCTATACGGCTACGGTCATCCATTCCTACGAGGAGATGTTTGAAAAGACGAAAAAAGCCGTCAAAGAGTTGATAAAAAAATATAGTTCGACTAAGCTCACCAACCATGAAGTTCATCCTCAATCTGCCTGCTAAGTTCCTCATTCTGCTGATCCGCATCTATCAGGTGACTTTGTCCCCTTTCATCGGGAAGAGCTGTCGCTATACACCCACCTGCTCCAACTACGGCATCGAGGCCATCGAGAAATATGGCTTCTTCAAAGGCGGTTGGCTTACCTTCAAGCGCATCCTCTCCTGCAACCCTTGGGGTGGCAGCGGCTACGACCCGGTCCCATAGTCAGTTGTCAGTTGATAGTTGACAGTTGGGTTAGTCCCGTAGGGACGACAGTCTAGTAAGGCGACGTGAGTCCCTGCATAACAAAACGACATAACAAATAGAAGATGAAACACATACACACCCTAATCCTCGCCCTGTTCCTCTCAGTGAGCCTCGTCGCCCAAGAGAAGCAGAACAATTTCGAAATCGCCAAGAGCCTCGACATCTACAACAGCCTCCTGCGCGAGCTTAACCTCAACTATGTTGATGAGATCAACCCGGGTGAACTCAACGAGACGGCCATCAAGGCCATGCTCGACGGCTTAGACCCCTACACGGTCTTTATCCCCGAATCGGACATCGAGAACGCCAAGTTCATGACCACAGGCGAATACGGTGGTATCGGCGCCCTCATCCAATACGATGGAGAGTACACACGCATCTCAGAGCCCTACTACGGCTGGCCTGCCCAGAAAGCCGGCCTCATCGCGGGCGACGCCATCATTGAAGTGAATGGTGTGGATTGTGTCAAGAAGAACACGCAAGAGGTCAGTAACCTGCTCAAAGGTCAGCCTGGTACAGAGGTGAAGCTGAAAATCAAACGCTACGGTCAGGATAAGCCTTTGGAGATTACCTTGAAACGTGAAAAAGTGAAAATCGACAACATACCTTATTATAAAGTGTTCGATAACGGTGTGGCTTATCTCTCATTGAGTGGCTTTACACGCGATGCGGCCAAGGAACTGAAGGATAAGTTTGTGGAGATGAGGAAAGACCGTCAATTGACAGGTTTCATCCTCGACTTGCGTGGCAACGGCGGCGGCTTGATGAACGAGGCAGTAGACATTGTCAACCTGTTTATCCCCAAGGGTAAGCCCGTCGTCTCCATGAAAGGCAAGGCCACCACAGCTAATAACCTGTATCCCACCACTAACGAGCCCCTTGACCTTGAGATTCCGCTCGCCATCCTTGTCGACGGCAACAGCGCTTCGGCCAGTGAGATTGTCGCAGGTGCCATACAGGACTACGACCGCGGAGTCATCATCGGGCAGAGGACGTTTGGTAAAGGGTTGGTGCAGAATATCTTGCCTTTGAGCTACAATACCCAATTGAAGGTTACGGTGGCCCACTACTACATACCCAGTGGCCGCTGCATTCAGGAGATTGACTACTCGCACAAGAAGGACACCACTCAGACTAAAAACGACAGCCTCGGCAAAGCCTTCAAGACCATGGGCGGGCGCACCGTATACGAAGGCCATGGCATCACACCCGATGTGAAAGTCGAACGCGACCCCTATGCCACCGTGACGGCCTACCTCTATGCCAAGAATTACATTTTTGACTACGCCAACAAATTCTACAGCGAACATAAGAGCATCGACTCCGCTGACCGCTTTCAAATTGACGAAGCCACCTATCAGGATTTCATGAAATTCGTGAAAGAAAAGAACTTCAGTTACACCACCGAGAGCGAGAAAGCCATTGAGAAACTGAAAAAAACCGCTAAGGAAGAAGGCTATTTGGAGAAGATAAAGCCTCAAATCGACTTGTTGGAGAAAAATCTCGCTACCGAGAAAGACAACGACTTGCTCAGCAACCGTAAGGATATTGAGGAACTGCTGCGTTCAGAGATAGTAAGTCGTTATTATTATCAGAAAGGCCGCATTGTCGCTTCTCTCAACGACGACCCCGACCTGAAACGCGCCTTCGAGATTCTGCTCAACACCAATGGTAAGGACGAATACCACAGCATCTTGAGTGGCAAGTGATGACCTCACAGGCTTCCATACGACCCTATCTGAACCAAGCCTACCTCCTGGGCCTGCTGATGATGGCCGTTGGCCTCACACTCTCGCCCTTCCTCATGGGCATGTCGCAGTTTTGGCTGGCGCTCGTTTGGCTTGTTGATGGTGTTGTAGGAAATCGTGATGAAAATGTCATTCCGTGTGGAGGTAATGCAGGGGAGGGTGAAATCTGTTTTCGTCACGATTTCAAATCTAAACTCACCCGCTTTTGGCACAACAAAGCCGCCGTTCTCTTAGCGGCATTTTACCTTATGCATGTCGTAGGCCTACTTTGGACTTCCGACTTTGAATATGCAATGAAAGACCTCCGCGTCAAGTTGCCTATTCTGGTCATGCCCCTTGTTGTGTCGAGCATGGAGCCTTTGGGCCGCAAGCGTCTCGATTTCGTGATGCTCGTCTATGTGTTGTCTGTTTTTATCGCCACCTTGTTTAGCAGTTTTTCCTATTGGCGTCACGATTATGAGGATGTCCGCGAGATTTCACATTTCATCAGCCATATCCGCTTCTGCCTCAACATCGTATTCTGCATAGCCATCATCGTCTGGTATATCGTAAAAACAAAGGTCAGTGCGCCTGTGGTTCATGAAGCCTCCCCAAGGGTTGAAGGGTTGTCCAAAACAAGATTTCCTGTTCCTGCTTTTAGTACGAAGTTTGCCATTAACCGTTACCTTCAATTCTTCTTGGTGTTTTGGTTCGCCTACCAAATCTTCATCTTCGAATCCCTCTCAGGCTATGTGATTTTGGCTGCAGTCGTCATTGTCTCGGCCGTTTATGCTTTTTTGCGATGGAAAAAGAGTAGGGGATGGCATATTGCTGTAGGAGCCGCTGCTTTGGTGGTTTGCTTTATTGGGGTTTTGACTATTGTACATTTCGTGAAACCATTGCTGAGGGTGGAGCCTGTGGATTTTGCCGCATTGGAACAGAAAACAGCCTATGGAAACGACTATTGGCACGACACGATATACAACCCTGTTGAAGATGGAAAATATGTTGGGCTGTATTACTGTAAGAAGGAGTTGCAAGAGGCTTGGCGCCAACGCAGCGACTTGCCTTTCGAAGGTAGCACCACTAATGGTGAGAATCTTGAGGCCACCTTGGCGCGTTACCTCACCTCCAAGGATTTGCGCAAGGATTTTTCTGGTGTGATGGCCCTCACCGACGAGGATATAAGCAATATTGAACGAGGTGTGGCTAACTACAACAATTGGAAACATCCCGGAATGCATGCTCGTCTTTCTTCGACCATGTTCGAGTACAACCTTTACCGCCGTTTCAACAACCCCAATGGGGGCTCGCTCTCACAGAGGATTGAGTTCACGCGGGCTTCCTTCCACATCATCGGGCAGCATCCTTGGTTTGGTGTGGGAACTGGTGACGTGCCGCAGGCCTTTGCCCAGACTTACGACGAAATTCATTCCCCGTTGAAAGAAGAGTTCCGCTTCAGGGCGCACAACCAATATCTTGCCATTGCGGTAGCTTTTGGCTTGATGGGATTGACCTTTTTCCTTTTTGTCCTGCTTTATCCATGGTTCTCATCGCGAAAATATCACACCTATTTATATGTGGTGTTTCTTTGCATCATATTGCTGTCGATGTTTCCCGAGGACACCTTGGAAACCCAGGCTGGAGCCTCTCTGTTCGCTTTCTTCGAAGCTTTGCTGACCACATCACAGAGGGAAAGGATGGAGTAAATTCCCCGCTTTGAGTCATTTGCTACGTCGAATCGTAGATTGGCGAACGAAAAGCAAACCTACCATGAACCAAACGCAGCGGAAGTATTCCCATGGAAGACTAAGAATTTTTTTTCGGTCTCCATCTTTTTTTTTCCACTTTTTTCTTAATCCTATCAAAAAAAAACACTAATTTTGCCACCGCGAAAAGTGTATAATGTACCATTATGAATTATGTAGAATTTATTTAATATTTTGACAAACAAACAAATAGC
>JAEEGI010019895.1_pt1 | contig 13500 bp, 9 predicted proteins | sample 8958751 | NCBI WGS metagenome assembly JAEEGI01 (sample SAMN16246545, study PRJNA631951) | gut metagenome | biome: gut microbiome; feature: rumen; material: KS-attached | host: Bos | place: Iran: Karaj | collected 2018-10
AAAGACTAACGCTTCCGCCACATCCAAAACTTTTTCCTGAAAAGCGTGGCATTACATTCATAAATGTGTTACTTTTGTATTTTGAACAATTAAAAAAAACGGACCATGTATATATACAAATTCAGACTGCTTTATGATGAGATTGAAGGTTTTGTAAGGGATTACGAAATCGGTGCGAAACAGACCTTCAAAGATTTTCACGACATCATCATCCAAAGCATCAAAGGATTGAACCCAAAAGAGCTGGCATCGTTCTACATTTGCGACCGCAAATGGAACAAACTTAAGGAAATCACCCTGTTTGACATGGATTCCGATGCGGACACACTTGAACAGGAGGTGGATGAAGAGGATCCGCAGCACCAGTATCTGACGACAAAAAAACAGGTGATGTCTGAGACGATCCTCAACCAATGCATCAACGACCCGCACCAGCGCATAATATACGAGCAAGATTTCCTGCACCTTCACACCTTCTATATCGAACTCATTAAATCAATGGAAGGGAAAGAGGGCAAAACATATCCTGTATGCACACACAGCAGTGGGGAAATGCCAAAGCCTGTCAATCTAAAAGAAGATGATTTTGAAGATCTTATCGACGACTCAGACTTGGAGGAGGAGGAAGCCTTCTATGATGACGAGGACATTGACAGCCTGAGCACCGACCTCACCGAAGAGCTCGGCCTTTACTGAGATGGCCACCCTCCTGGTACTGACCGGCCCGACCGCCTCCGGCAAAACGGCTTTGGCCATTCGCTGGGCGGAACGGCTCCGCACCGAAATACTCTCCGCCGATTCGCGCCAGTTCTACCGTGAGATGCGCATCGGCACAGCCGCACCCACACCAGACGAGCTGCGGCGAGTGCCGCACCATTTTGTCCAACATCTCTCCATCCACGACAGCTATAACGTGTACCGATATGAACAGGACGCTCTCGCCCTGCTTGAAAAGCTGTTCCAAAACCATGAGAATGTGATACTCTGCGGCGGCAGCGGCCTCTACATCGATGCGCTATGCAACGGCATTGACCTGCTTCCGGACCCAGACCCGGAACTGCGCGAGAATCTCCACCGGATGCTGCGCGAGAACCGCGTGGAGGAGTTCCACCAGATGCTGAAGGAGAAGGATCCCGAATATTACGAAGTGGTGGACAGGAACAACCCCGTGCGGATGGTACGCGCCCTCGAAGTCTGCATACAGACAGGACAGCCCTACTCCACCCTGCGCAAACAACAGGCTAAGGAGCGCCCATTCCAAATAATAAAATATGCCATCGCACTTCCCAGGGAAACTCTCAACGAACGCATTAACCGGCGGGTGGAACGCATGATGGAGGAGGGGCTTGAGGCGGAGGCGCGGCAGCTCTACCCGCTACGCCACCTGAACGCCCTGCAGACGGTCGGCTACCGCGAGCTGTTCGACCACTTTGACGGCAAGTGCACGCTGGAGGAGAGCGTGGAGGCTATCAAGGCCCACACGCGGCAGTACGCGAAACGTCAGATGACCTGGTTCAAAAGGGACAGCGGCTACCGGTGGATCTCACCGGAAGAGATGCCTTTCTGACATCAGTACTTGACAATATCCTTGAATTTCAGCTTGACGACTTTTCCGTATTGCTGCAACTCTTTCAGGTCGATTTTTTTCGCATTCCCCGAAATTCCGATTACCTGAGTCCGGTTTTTGATATATTTATCATGGAATGCACGAAGGTCATCGTAGTTAATGTTCCTGATCTGCGCGGTGGTCTCCGGACGCGGGTCGCTCTCAAAATGCCGGATCTCCTTCCAGTAGCGGACCTGATCCGGAATTCTGCGGAAGCCGATATAGTTGCTGTTTCTGGTGGAGATGATGTACTGCTGCACCACCGGGAACTTTTCCGGACGTTCGGGAAAAGCGCGGACCAGCTCCATCATGGCATCCACACCTTCGTTTGTCTTGTCGCACTGGGTGCCGAGATAGCATCCCAAATAGGGATTGTACCGGTTAAGCACATCGTAGCTGAAATAACCGTATGTGGAATACCCCAGGGAACGGAATTCACGGATTTCCTGGAAAACGACCGAGTTCATGCCGCCGCCGAAATATTCGTCAAACAGGATGGCCGCAGGAATGTCATTCAGGTCGAACTTGTCACCATACTCGGTGACGAAGCGTATGTCGCTTTTCAAAAACGATTTGTTGGTAAGATAGTAAACCACATCGGTGTCATGCCTTGCGTGAGGACGGACACGCGGAGCCGTCCTTTCAGTACCGTTGCGTACCAGCCCCTTTTCCAGCAGAATGTCCCTAATCCGCTCCGGAGCGGTGTTCCCCACGAATGACACATAGCCGTCGCGTTGGTACATCGGTTCAAGCAGGGAAACCAGCTCCTCCCCGGTCAGTTTTTTCAGCTCTTTGATTGTGAGTTGTTCAAGAAACGGTGAATTTTCACCATGCTGCAGGTAGTAGTATAGGGCATAATTCCAAGAGAAATCTTCGTTCTTGGATGATTTCTTGTCGGCCTTGGTCTCTTCTATGATATTCTTCAACTGCTGCGCATCGTGCCTTGGATGCTGTAGTTTCAGAATTGCCAAAGAGAGGATGGTGTCTAAATTTTCCTCAAAACCACTGATTTCCAAATAAATGTTATCATATTCGGTGTATATGCCGAATTCACCCCCAAACCTCTTGAGTTCAATCTCGAACTGGTGCAGGTCCATCTCACCGGCACCAAGCATCTCCAGGTATCCGGCGGCGGTCTCCAGCCGCCTGTCGTCCGCCTCCCCATAATGGAAACAGATGGAGAGTGTGAAAATGTTGTTTTTCGGATTAGGTGAAGCATACAGGTTGCAGCCGGAGGTGACAGGCAATGTGGTAACCGCCTTGTCAAAATCAATCACCTGCGGCGTTATCTCATTGACGTGCCGCTCCCCGATCATCCGTGCAAATTCCGATTCCGCCCCCTGGTTCTGGACATCAAGGTGATCCCAGTCCGGCTTGACGGCAGAGTTTTTCTTCGGCAAACCCATGGATGAGCGGATGGATGTACAACGGAGACTGTCGAAATAGCGGTTGGCCACCTCCATGATCTCCTCCCTTGTCATGTTTTGGAGCCGTTCGTTGTCCTGTTCCCATTCCTCGTAGCTGCTGCCCTCACAGATGAGCTGTTCCAGCAACATGGCGATACCGTCCACACTTTCAACCTGTTCCAGCCGATCCCGCAAGTTCTGCATCTTTATGCTTTCGAGCAGCCGGTCGCTGAAAAGTCCCTTCTTTACCGAATCGATGCAGTTCCAGATCATCTCCTCGGCTTCCGCGTGTTTCTGCCCGACAAGTTTGGGAATATAGAGGATCACATTGCTGCCGGCATCCTCCAACGAAAGAGGGATAAGATTGGCGGAGAGCAGTTTCCCGCTGGTGGAGAGTTTGTCCATGCTGCCGTTGCCGCCGGAGATGATTTCGCTCATCACCTCCAACGTCAGTTTGTCAGGATGATTGTTTGGAACGCCGGGGAAAAACATCAGCCCCGCCTTGATGGGGGTCTGCTTCACCTCCTTTACCACCCGGCTTTCAAATTTCGGGAGCTCGTACTCCACCTTGGGCTGCGTCTCCCCTTTCGGCCATGCGTTGAACCGCTCCCTTACCATCCGCAAAGCCTCCTCCGTGTTGAAGTCCCCCACCAGCAACAGGGTCATGTTGGACGCCACGTAATATTTGTCATAGAACACCTTCATCTGGGAAGGCTGCGGGTTTTTAAGATGTTCGTCCAGACCGATCACATCGCGGCTGTAGGGATGGCTGCCGAAGGATTCCCTGAAAATGTTGCGGGTGAACTCATACATCATGTCATTGGCGTAGAGGTTACGCTCCTCGTACACCGCTTCAAGTTCGCTCTGGAAAAGCCGGTACACCGGATTGCGGAAACGCTCCACATATACGTCCATCCAGTTTTCCAGCTGATTGCTGGGCAACGTGTTATAGTAGACTGTATAGTCATAGCTCGTACCCGCATTGAGGCCGGTACAGCCCATTTTCTGCAGGATGGCATCGGTCTCATTGGCGATGGCGAACTTGGAGGCCTCGATGTTGAGCCGGTTTATCTCCTTCTGCACGGCCTTGCGCCCCTCCTCATCCTTTGTCTCGCGCAACTTGTCGTACATCATGCTGATGCTGTCAAGGTAGATTTTCTCATTTGCCCAGTCGGTGGTGCCGATGCGGTCGGTACCCTTGAACATCATGTGCTCGAAATAGTGGGCGACTCCGGTGTAGGCGGTGTCCTCGTTCTTGCTCCCGGCATGCACAATGACCGCCCCGAAAACCTTGGGGGCGGAATGCTCCTCAGCCATGACCACCTTCAGGCCGTTCTCCAGGTGGAAAGTCCGCACGTCCAACCGTTCCTGCGGTTGGGATGTTTTCATGACCTGCGCTGAGACGCCGGTGCACAGACCGATAGTGAGTGCGGCGGCGAAAAAGAGTGTTGCTGTTTTTTTCATCAGAACTGACATTTAATTGATTTCAAATTTATTTCCGTATCCGATACCTGTTAACGCAAACCGCCTGCGAAATATTGCAGTCGCGGCAGAAAAAAATCACCCCTCCCCGAGTTCCAGCATGAAGCTCATGAAAGCATCCTTCTTTTTATCCACAAGCCGAAGAATCTGTCGCTGACACGGTAACGTTTGTTCTCCTCCACAACAAGCTCCTCTTCCAGCAATGTCTTAATGGCCGCCTGCACCGAACTGGCGGAAGCCAGCTTGTGCCTTTTGACAAAAGCTGCGGAGGTTATCTGCGAGGCCCAACCATCCGCGGCAATGGCATAAAGGAGGGTTTTCTGCCTCAAGGTCATCTTTGACAGATATTCCTTGTACATGCTTTCATTGCTATCAAGGACAGCCTGCAACGAGTCCATAACCGTCTCCATGCCGCAAGCCTCGCCCGGCGCAGTATTGGAAAAGGCCCCGTTCATAGTTTTTTGGACATAATAGGTATGCCCCTCAAACATGTCATACACCGTTCCCGCCACTTCAGCCTCAATTTTACGATTCTTTTCTGAGAATTTTTCGCAGATGAACCCAACATATAGCTCACGCGGGATGGCCGCCAGATTCATATTGTCGGCACTTTTATAGAACGGACGGCTATGGCTGTCAAACATCAGCCCAAGCATGTGCTTTTCACTGCCTGCAAAAATAAAATGGCAGTTGCCTGACCTTTGCATGTGTCCCCTCAGCAACGCCTCAATGTTTTTTTCCGGATACCTGCCTATCTGCTGGAACTCGTCAATGGCCAGAATACATGGACGGTCTGCCTGCTGCAGATAGCGGAAAATCTCCTCCAGCGTGTATTCAGGCTGCTCAATGTCCCCCAAACCGACACTGAAGGTAGGTGTGCCTGATACGGCATCAAATCCAAAACTTCCGTTGAGGCTCCTCAATGCCTTCAAAAACAGCCGGGCCATTTTTTTCCCGCGCGGCATTATCTGCTCATAAACCGCACGGCCCAATTCATGAACCAGCTCCTGCAGACATGTGGTATGCAGTATGTCAATAAAAAAGGTGTAATACTTCCCTTCCAGCTCAGGTTTGTCGAAACAGTATTGTATCAAACCCGTCTTACCCATGCGGCGGTCCGATTTCAGCACCACATTGTTCCCGTTAAGCAGGAGTTTCACCAATCTTTCCGATTCTGCCTTGCGGTCACAGAAATATTCAGGGTCTATACGACCCGTCACCACAAAAGGATTATTCTCGTTTTTAACCATTTAAATTAAATTTTAATAGTTATTCCAAAAACATTCGCCATGTTTTTTCCGTTTTGCAAAGATACAAAATTTTCCATAAATTATGCAAAATAAATTATGCAATTTCAATAATTCAAATTGCATAATGGCATATATCATTATTTATCAATAATATATAATACGAATGCGGACTTAAAAATCAATTCTGCGCAATATATTGCGCAATATTTTGCAAAAATTGCACAACAAACTGTACAATTTGTCCAGATTCACCCCTCCCCGAGCTCCAGCTGGTTCTTCACGAGGCTGTAGTAGGCGCCGCGGAGGGCGGTGAGCTCCTCGTGGGTGCCGCGCTCAACGATGCGGCCGTTGTCAAGCACCACAATCTGGTCGGCGTGGCGGACGGTGCTAAGCCGGTGCGCCACAATCACCACGGTGCGCCCCTTGTAGAACCGCTGCAGGTTCTCCATGATGATGCACTCGTTGTTGGCGTCCAAAGCGTTGGTTGCCTCGTCGAAAAAGAGGTAGTCGGGATTCTTATAGACGGCGCGGGCGATGAGGATGCGCTGCCGCTGCCCCTGGCTGATGCCCTTCCCCTCCTGCCCTATCTTGGTGTTGAAGCCGGTCGGCAGTGACTCAACCATCTGGCGGATGTTCGCCACCTCCGCCGCAAAAAGCAGACGCTGAGTGTCGATCCGCTCCTCACCGACGGCGATATTCCGCGCGATGGTGTCGGAGAAGATGAAGCCCTCCTGCATCACACTGCCGCAGCGTTCGCGCCAGTAGTGGCGGCTTACCGCCTCCAGCGGTGTCGCGCCCACACGGATGTCACCGCCGGTCGGGGGATAGAAGCCCAACAGCAGCTTGACAAGCGTTGTCTTACCGCTGCCGCTGCCGCCCACGATGGCGGTCACCTTGCCGGAGGGAATCTCCAGATCAATATCCTGCAGCACATCCGCGCCCAAAGCGTCGTAGCGGAAACGGAGGCTGCTCACATGCAGCGACGGCAGTGCGCCGCCGGCCTCCACCGGAAGCTGCCGCAGCTTGCCCTCCTCGTCCTCCTCCTCATCCTTGCGGTTGTGTATCTCGCCCAAACGCTCAAGGCTTATCTTCGCATCCTGTGCCGACTGCACGAAGCCGATCATCTGGTTCACAGGGGAGTTCAGCTGCCCGATTATGTACTGCACCGCCGTCATCATGCCGAGGGTCATGTCGCCGCGGATGACCGCCGCCGCCGAAACGAACGAAATGAGGATGTTCTTCGTCTCGTTGATGAAGAAGGCTCCGCTCTGCTGGTACTGGCTCAACGCCAAGCCCTTTATGCTCACGCGGAAGAGCCGCGCCTGTATGTTCTCCCATTCCCAGCGCTTCTGCCGCTCGCAGTTGTTCAGTTTTATCTCCTGCATACCGGTAATCAGCTGGTACAGGTTGCTCTGCTCCGCCGAAGCCTGCGCGAACCGTTTGTAGTCCAACTCCTTCCTCTTTTTCAAAAAGAGCGTTATCCAAAAGACATACAGCAGGCTGGCTATCAGAAAGACAATGAACAGCTTCAGGCTATATACCGCCAGCACAACGCTGAAGACAATCAGGCTCACAAAGGAGAAGAGCGTGTTGAGCGTGGTTGAGGTCAGAAAGGCCTCGATGCGGCTGTGGTCGCCGATGCGCTGCATAAGGTCGCCGATCATCTTGGTGTCGAAGAAGCCGATGGGCAGCTTCATCAGCTTGATGAGGAAGTCGGAGATGATGGAGATGTTGATGCGCGTGCTGATGTGCAGCAATATCCACGAGCGGATGAACTCCACCGAGGTCTGCGCCACGTAGAGGGTCAGCTGCGCGATGAGTATCACCGTCACGAAGTGCAGGTTGCTGTTACCGATGCCGTAGTCAACGATGCTCTGCGAGAGGAAGGGGAATACCAGCTGCAGCAGCGTGCCGAGCAGCATCCCGAGAAAGAGCTGGGTGATGAGCTTCTTATATGGTTTCAAATATTTCAGCACGAAGCGCAGGCGGGTCTTGTCCGGCTTTTCGCCCTCGGCGTTGTAGAAGTCCGGGGTCGGTTCCAGCAGCAGGGCGATGCCCTCCTGCTCCCCGTTGTTCTTCGTGGAGCACCACGATACGATGAACTCCTCCGAGGTGTAGCGGATGCGCCCTCCGATCGGGTCGGCCACGCATACCGTGGTGCCGCGACGGCGTTTTTCAATCGCATACACCACCACAAAGTGGTTCTGCCGCCAATGCACGATGCAGGGCAGCGGCGCCTCACACAGTTTTTCAAAACTTATGCGCACTCCGAGGCTCTTGAAGCCGATACTCTCCGCCGCCGCGCTGATTCCGAGCAGGCTCACCCCCTCGCGGCTGTAGCTGCTGCGCTGCCGCAACGTCTCCAAATTGTAATGGCGGCCGTAGTGCGCCGCAACCATCCGCAGGCAGGTCGGCCCGCAATCCATCGCATCCAACTGCGTAAACAAAGGGAATTTTTTTTTCATTTTTTATCGGTACAATATAGCCTTTATCGGATTCAAAAATCTGTCTATCAACCGTAAATCGTCCGTAATCACCTCCGCCGTGCCGGTCATCTCCTGCGTGAAATCCAGCTGTTTGTGGTATGTGGTCTCTAACCGCTGCGGAAAATCCACCTCAAGCAGGAATGCGCGTCCGCCCTCCGGCAGCTGCACCGGCACCAATGATATATGCCGTATGGCAACCTTCACCATGCCGTATTCCATGTAGGGGTAGCCGTCAAACTTGATGTTGGCGGTCTGACCCACCTTAACCTTGCCAGCACCTTGCGGCGGAAGCAATATCTTCCCGATGATGCGTGCCTGCCGCTCCGGCACAACCGTTGCCACCACCTCACCTGCGGTCACGTTCTGGTTGCGCTGCCAGTAGGTGGTGAAGGCCACCCTGCCTTCGCACGGCGCCTTGAGCAGGTAGGTCTGCTCCCACGCCTCCATTTCGGCCAGCAGCCCGTCACGCGCCCCCTCCAAAGCAAGGTTTAGGCTGTTTTCCTGGTCGTTGCGCTGCTGCTCCAGGTCGAAGAGGCTCTGCTCCAGCTGCAGCAGGCTCATACGACGGTTGTCGCAGGTGGCGCAGGCCGATTCATACTCCTGCCGCTGCTGAAGGTAGCGGCTCCGGCTGTTCTCATATTCCGATTTCGAGGTCAGCCCCTTGGCGTGGAGGCCGGAGTCCATCGCAAAGAGGGTGTGGGCGATTTCCAGCTGCTGGCGCTGGGTGTTCCGCTGACGCTCGCTGTTCCTGAGCAGCAGACGTCCGGCGGCAATCTCCTTACCGATGGACTTGGCCTTCTGCCGGTGGTAGTCGGTGCGGATAAAGTAGTCGTAGTCCTCACGCGCCTTGAGGTAGGCGAAGTAGGCGGACTGGATGCCGCCAAGCTGTAGCAGCGTGTCGCGGGAGGCTTCGGAGATGTGATGCCGCAGCCATTGCACGTCCTGCCACCGCGCCGGGTTCTCCAGCACGGCGATGGGCGCACCCTCCGTCACAATTTCGCCCTCCGTGACGAAGAGCGTGTCAATTTTGCCGCTGCTACGCGCCGCCACGCCTGCAGGCAGGTGTTCCGTGGTCACTGTCACCGGCGCCTGCAGCACGTCCGGATATTTGATGAAGCAGCTGCCGGCGAACAGCCCCGCAACCACAACAAATATTACGGTGATGCCCCAGCGCACGATCCTCCTCGGCGGCCTGCCGAGGATTTCACGGACCTCCTCACTGCGGAGGAAAAGGTTCGCATCGTCCTGAAACATTTCCGCATTCTCCGCTCCCTGAGCGGATTCCATGTCAGACCTCACGTTATCCATGATTTATTTTTTTACATTTTTTACCATTTTCGCAAGCCTCTGCCTGCGGCTGCAAAAGTAGTAAAAATTGGGATGCGAAACAACAGCACGCGGCATTATTTTCAATCTTTGCAGAATCCGCACCGGCAGAAATGCCAAATTTTGCAATTTTGAGCATTTTTGGCGAAAAAAATTTTGCGAATCCAAAAAATGGCTACTTTTGCATCCAAAATCTGATAACATGAAGCATAATTGCAAAAAACTGTCCATCATTATCATGTGCGTGCTGCTTTGCATGACCGCCTGCCGGCGCAGCAGCGAGCAAATGCAGGCAGACGGGAGCAACACGCCCACCCAACCCATTGAGCGTCCGGAATTCAACGCTGATTCGGCATACGCCTATGTCGCGGCCCAGTGCGGTTTCGGCCCGAGAGTGCCCAACACTGAGGCGCACCGCCGTTGCAGCCGGTACATCATTGAAACTTTATGCAGCTTCTGCGACACGGTATATGTGCAGGAATTCTCTGTACGCGCATACGACGGCACAATGCTGAAGGCAAAAAACATCATCGGCAGCTTCAACCCGCAGTCGGACAAGCGCCTGTTCGCCGCCGCCCATTGGGATTCCCGCCCCTACGCCGACCACGACCCCAATCCGGCAAACCACCGCACCCCGATTGACGGCGCCAACGACGGTGCGAGCGGTGTCGGCGTGCTGCTGGAGGCTGCCCGCCAGCTTTCAATCAACCATCCGCAGAACGGCATCGACCTTATCTGCTTCGATGTGGAGGATTACGGTGCTCCGCAGGATGTGGAATCAAGCATCCAGGACGACTGGTGCCTCGGCTCGCAATACTGGTCACAGCATCCGCACATTCCCGGCTACCGCGCCCGTTTCGGCGTGCTGCTTGACATGGTCGGGGGAGAGAACGCGGTCTTCTGCAAGGAGGGGACCTCCGACTATTATGCCCGCGACATCATGGAACGGGTATGGAACGCGGCGGCGCAATTGGGCTACGCCCCTGTTTTCAGCCGCAAAGTTACCGCCCCCATCATCGACGACCATCTTTACATTAACAAGATGACACGCATCCCGGTGATTGACATAATCGAATATCACGATGGGAGCGGCACGGGATTCAACCCGAAATGGCACACGATTGAGGACAATCTCCAGAACATCGACCGCAACACCCTGCAGAAGGTGGGCGAAGTGCTGCTGCACACCCTGCGCAACGAATAGGGAATTATCATATTACGGTACAATTTTTGCACATTTTTGGCAAAAATTTTGTCATCCATGATTTTAAAAAACAAACACACTATCCTGATTTTATGCCTGTTTGCCATCGGTGCGACCGCCAATGGACAGGGACAGCAGTGGACGCTAAAACAGTGTCTTGACTATGCGCACAGCAACAACATCCAGATCAGGCAGGCGGACCTGCGGATACAGGAGAGCGAACTGAATAAAAAACAGAGTGTCGCCTCGCTGTTCCCCTCCGTCACAGCCTCGACCTCCGTCGGACTGAACCGGCAGAATGTGAGGAACTCCATGAACGAATACATGTCGGACAACACGGTGAACGCACGCTACAACGTCGGGGCAAACCTGAGGCTCTTCAACGGGCTGAAGCAGTACAACAGCATAAAGCAGAACGAGCTGAACGTGCAGATACAGGAGGTGGAGAAGGAGAACACTGTTTTCAACACCGACCTCTCCATCATCCGCTCATACATGCAGATAGCCTACCTGAAGGAATCGGTGACCGCGCTGGAGGGAAGCGTCGCCTCCTCCAAGGCGCAGCTGGACCTTTCGGAGCAGAAGCTGAAGGCCGGAGCAATCTCCCAAAGCGACCACGCGCAGGTTGAGGCGCAGTACAGCAGGGACCGCTACCAGCTTGTTCTCGGCGAGAACCAGTTAAGGGAGCAGGTCCTGCAGCTGAAACAGCTGCTGGAGTTGGGCATCAGCGACAACATTGACATTGTAGCCGTCCCTGTAAATGAGGATGACATTTTAGCGGCTCTGCCTGACAAACAGTTCATTTACGACCGGGCGCTGCAGAATCTTCCCTCGGCACGCCAGCAGCAGCTGAATGTGGAATCGGCCGAACTGGACCGGAAGATTGCGACCGGAGGCTATTTTCCATCGCTCTCACTTTCGGCAAGCGTCGGCACAGGCAACTGGTTCGACTCGGACGAGAGTTTCAGCAATCAGATAAGTGACAACCTGAACGAAAGCGTCAGCCTCTCGCTGAGCATTCCCATCTTCAACGGGCTGCAGACCCGCACCAATGTGCAGAAGGCACAGCTTAACAGACAGAACGCCGCCCTCAACAAAACCGCGATGGAAAAGGATCTTCTCAGCACCATCGAGGGGCTGTACAACGACGCGATGGCCGCACAGAGCCAATACAGCCAGGCGCTGCTGCAGCTGAAAGCTGCGGAGACCAGCCACGACCTGATAAAGGAGCAGTACAAGTTGGGATTGAAGAGTGCGGTGGAGCTTGTGGTGAGCGACAACAACCTGCTGAACGCCACCCAGACAATGCTGCAGACCAAATACACCGCCGCGCTTGCCGTCAAACTGCTGCAATACTACCAAGGGAACCCGATTGAATAGAAACCGACACCCGACACACCACAACAGTCCGCAATCCCACTATTTTCCAGTTTTCTCCAGATATTTTGCCGGCACCTCCACCGAAAGGACGGTCAGCCCTTCAATGCGGACAACCACACGCGTTTTACCGCGAAGTTCAAGGCACTCCCCCTCCAGTCCGGCAAACGCGCCATCCTTGACGCACACCCGGTCACCCTTGCGAAGATGCAGATCCTCAACATTCAATGTGGCGTCACGGGACTCCACCAGCCGGATGAAATCCTCCACCTGCTTGTCGGGCACCACCATTGAGGAGCCTGTGAAGCGGTCCACGACATACTGCATCCACAATCCGCCCAGCTGGGCCAGCAGAGCGAAACGCGAATTAGGCTCGACACGGATGAACATAAGGTTGGGCAGGAGCGGCACCTCAACCTTCTTGCGGCGGCCGTTGGCATAGACATGCACCTCCTGACGGAGCGGAATGTAGTTTTCCACCCCAAGGTCGTTCAGCCTCAGCTTTATCTTCTTCTCCTGCCGGGCACGGGTGCGTCCGACATACCATTTTTTATCCTTATCAAACATCATCATATTATTATCACCTCCTCCTCAAGCCGGATGCCGTAACGTTGCTCCACCGAATCCCGGATATCGCAGGCCAGCTGCAGAATCTCACCGCCGGTGGCACGCCCGTAGTTGACAAGTACAAGAGCCTGCCGCACATGCACGCCCGCATCGCCGCGACGGTAACCTTTCCAGCCGAGGGAATCAATCAGCTGCGCGGCCGAAAGCTTGACCCCATCCCCTTCCGGGAAGCCCTTCAGCTGCGGAAAGGCGGCATGAAGTTCCTGCCATTTTCCAGCTGGAACGACCGGATTCCTGAAAAAACTCCCGGCACTGCCCAGCACCTTCACATCGGGAAGCTTCTCCCGCCTGATTTCCGAAACGACTTCGTAAACCGACGAGATGGTGGTTCCGCCACGCTGGCGCAGCCGCTCGGCCACATCGCCGTATTCCGTGTGGAAATGCGGTTCGAGCGAAAGGGAAAACCGGACAGATCGCACAAGATATTCCCCGCGATAACGCTTGAAAAGGCTTGTCCGGTAGCCGAAGCCGCACTCCTCGCGTGAAAAGGAACGCTCCTCACCGCTCTTAAGGCAGACCGCCCTCACCGATGAAACGACATCCTTCACCTCACATCCGTATGCACCGATGTTCTGTACCACCGCACCGCCAACCTGAGCCGGAATCAGAGCCAGATTCTCCACACCGTAATAGCCTTGCGCGACACAATGGCGCACAAAATCGTCCCAAACCTCGCCGGCGGCAACCTCCAGCAGCACACGCCCCTCCTGGCGCGAAATCTCCCGGATGCCCTTTG
>JAEEGI010019896.1_pt1 | contig 13500 bp, 5 predicted proteins | sample 8958751 | NCBI WGS metagenome assembly JAEEGI01 (sample SAMN16246545, study PRJNA631951) | gut metagenome | biome: gut microbiome; feature: rumen; material: KS-attached | host: Bos | place: Iran: Karaj | collected 2018-10
GTCCTCAAGGTTATAGGCTATAAAGAACTGATGATAGCCCAGAGGCACCTGAGACAGTTTCTTCTCAATGGTATTAGTTCCGGTAAGCCACGTATTTTTCAGTGCCGGCTCCAATTCACGCTGATGCTGAGATATGAACAACAACTGATAATGATGGTTCGAAGCATGCAGGAGATACGAGAATTTACGGCATTCATACAGATTGGAGATGGTCTTGTCAAATTGGTTGACAACGACGACCATTCCTATTCGTTTGATCCATTCTTTATCCAGATTGCGCTGGGAGAGTACCGACAACGGAGCTATGACAACACTGCTGTTAAGGTCGGCTTCCGACGAGAACTCATCGTAAGCCTTCAAGTCTTTCCCTTTGTGTAGAATGATTCTTAGTTCCTCTACCATCTTTTGCAAGAACGAATGATCCTGAAAATGATAGGGCATGTCGATAATCACAAGAACAAGACGCCCATTTTCTTCTTCCCAGTTGAACAATGGTTCTATTCTGGCAAAGGCATCAATCAGATTACTATTCTCGAGAATCGCATCAACACCTTTCGAAGAAGTTTCCTTTGTAAATTCGGTCATCAAGTTTTCTATGATGTCTGAATTGTTCTTACCCGAATAGATGTCCCTATGGTACTTACGCGCCCAGGCAACAGAATAATTCGTGAACACTCCAACATACTGCTTCCACAGCTTCTCCATATCGCTCGGTGGAAGTTTGCCTTCTCGTTCGCTGTCAGTCGTTTTTTTCTTCTTCTGCTCATCTGGCACCGTTGCTTTCAGATAATGGTAGCAATCTGTCAGCGGAAGCAAGCCGAAAAGTGCGAAAGATGATAAAAGATAGAACTTAATGCCTGTCAGTTCCATCAGCAAGAAATAGACTAGATAGACAAGTGCCACTCCGAGAATGATGCCTTGAATCATCTTACGATAGAAGGCTTTCCCTACCCTTGACCTTACCACTCCAGCCTGGTCGATGAAATACGGAAAAGGCAATACCTTGTCACCATTTTCGCCCCTATGAGCAAACATTTTCCTATACAAGGGGATTAACTTGTTATGAACAGCCGACTTGTGTAGTAACAGGCTAATAATCTGCCAGATTAAAGCACATGCAAACACATAGAGCGCCTCTACTACAAAGTCGTCAAACAGTATGTTAAATCCAGGCCATTTAGGAACCTTGCAAAGATGGAACACGAGGTACATCACCACGACATACGACAAGGCAAAAAATGGCACATGCCACCACTGATAAGCATTTTTCTTTTCCAGTTTGTTATAGGCAAACAGCGGTGATATGAAAAGAACGAAAATAATAACAGCTATCGAGGCGTAAAACATATTCAATTTTTCTGTAACAGATTAGTTGCTGCTGTATGTGATATTGAGCCGATTCAAGAAACACGTGACATTCTCAAGGGTCTGAATTTGATTGATTGCAACTTTCATTTGCCGGAATTGGTCACCTATGCAGTCTGGAAGACTCGGAATCTGATCAATGTCTAAGTCATCTGCATCAATTCTAAAGTCAATTCTCTCTCGTGCTGAAGACGACTCATCGACATAACACAGCATATCTGAAAGTTTTGTCTCCATCGCAACAAAATGTTTTTCCCATAGCCCGACTTGCATGTTATGATTCTTAAACTTATTCAGCTTCTCCTTAAGCTCATCCAAGTTTTTCCTCCTTAAGTCCGACTTGTTCTGCATGTTGACACGAGTTTTAATACTCTTGAGGTATGTTTGCTTAAGATTACTAACCTTAACCAAACTATCATCTATCAGAGCAAAGACATCGTTGATGTCCGACTTGATCCCGTACTGCGCTATCAGGGAAGCCAAACAACACACCAATGCTGCTCCCCCAAAACAGCCCCCTGTCCATATTGATGCTGCTAAATCTCCAGTATAGACAAAATGCAGCGCATAACAAAGTGTGATGACAACACATGCAGCAAGGCCCATCCAGTAAGTGGTAGAAGCAAACCCCAGCCTTATCATCTTCTTTTTCAGTTCCTCCTTTTGCTCTTCAAAAATAGCCAGAGGCTTTTCTCTTGATTTTAGATACTCTCGTAGGTCAGCCAACAGGTTCACACTGACTTTCTCAGCTTCCAACCTTTTTTCTTCCAATTCCAAATCGGTATATGAAGCCTCTTTTTGGATTGGTTTCATCTCTTTGTCAGTGATTCTGCCTGAAGAAGCATAAAGTGGACGTTCATGCTCCACATTAAAGGCAGATATCTTGTCCAGATTTGCCATCACCTGAGAATACCAGCCCCAATCACCAGGAACATTCCCGAAAAAGAACGGCACTTGTCGCAAACAGGTAAATTCACTATAAAGCTGATTCCAATCGCTATCTATATCCGCATTTTGCTTATAATATTCATTTGAATCTTCCGTCTTTACATCGTTGGCAGAATACACCGAGTAGGATACTGTCTTTGTGGGCGACCATTTCAAATTGCCATCACTCCGCAATATGGGTAAAATCAGTGAGACCGCATATTTCAGCCTGACTATTGCACCGACGTTCATGGAGTGCTCATTCATTCCTGCATCGACAATTGCGAACTTGGCAGGCCATGGAGTGCTCATCGTAGCCAACAGTTGTAAAAACGAGAAAAACACCATCTCATCTTTTTTCCGATGTGTAATCGTGTCTGTTCTCATTTTGAAAACAAAGAAGGTACAGTTGTCAAATGGAATATAGTGTAAGCCTGCAAGATGGCTCACCACACCGGAGCAGAGCTCGTCAAAGTCGAATGTCCTCAACTTGCCTATAGTTCCAAGACGTTTTATACCAGCCCGCACACCATTTTCGAAGGCCTTATCCAGCCCAGCCTGCGACAAGACTGTTGCAACTTGCAAAATTTGATTGTCCAACTCCTTCAGGAAATGTTCGTAATGTGTACACACGCCCATACTGTCCAGTGGCATATCGTCAGAGGATTTCAGGCTTGCCAACATTTTGTCTCTTACCTCATTGACCCTAAGCATGCCGGATGACAGCCATAATTCAGGGTGTCCGTAACAGCCATCATAGGCCAGTGAACGATAGAAGTCTGCCCTTTTAGAATCATCAGTGTCCCATTCCATGAAGATGAAAGTGTATCGCAGTCGGGAAAGCAATTGTGTTTCTTTCTCAAACACGCTGTTCACTATCTCCATGAACTTACGCACTTTCTGAGCAGGGAGCCAGACCGTCTGTCCAGGCTGGTGAGAGAAGCCCCCCACCAGGTCGAGTGCAATAATCAAGCGTATGTTTCCACCTTTATCATCGGCTGACAACCTACGGCATCCCAACAAATTACACAGATCGATGAGTAGCCTACGCACGTGTTCCTCCTGTTGTTCCTGTGCCAGAGGGAAACGCTCCAGTGAGAGCTGGTCATAGAACAAGAATGGTCCATGACCGCTCACCAAATCCATGAGCGGATTCGTTCTTTCAACGACAAGTTTCCCCGTCAGATTCAGCAGGACTGAGACATCGGTCATCATCAGAATGTCGGTTGAAAGCGATTTTGTTTTTCAAACACAGAGAGCCGGGCTTCTGCTAAATCTGAGCAGTCCTTATCTACGTGCTTGACAATATATTCACACACCTTATTTGTATTCTTTGAAGGTCCGAAGAGCGCAATCAGACGGTTCATCAGCTCATCGAAGAAGCCCACTCGCAATCTCTCGCCATCCAGACTGAGGAACTTGTCAAGAAGCATGTTCGGCTTTGATGTAAGAATGCTGAACCAGCTACTGCGCTTGTTGTCACCAGGAACGATTTTGAATGTGAAGTTCAAAATGGCCTGCACCGTACTGAACTTCTTCATCTTTTCTAACTCAACATCTTCATCATACTCTTTCTGCAACCACAAGTCTCGAGCATTATTCCACCACTCGTCAGCAGCATTCAGCACTTGGTCCACAATTGCGGGATTGGTAGTCAGACCTTGGAACAGACGGTCAAGGGCATACTTCACAGAGTTACCTGTGAGAATCATGTTGTTGTCAACATCTTGTATGAAGCAGGAGTATTCGCCCACATATTTCCAGTAATTATCGCCACCTCGCGACTCCGATTTGAACATACCAAGCAGCAAACCCCAGTACAATGCCTTGAACACCTTTTCTATCTCGTCGGCCTGCGTAAATCCTATGTTCGGCATGTATGCAGGCAAGTGCCAATGTTTGTCAAGATGCGGCGAGTAAGTCTTGCTATTCATCATGTTCACCTTGTCAACCACCTTCATATAGGCAGCATAATAAGTACCCACCGACTCTTCCGACAGTTCTGTTCTCTCTGTGGATAAGAATCCCTTAAAGTTCTTTTCCACAACAAGTAGAGTGGCAGCATTGACACGACATATTTCGAAAGGAAGGAACTTGTCTGACTCCACGCGTGTGGCAGCAGTTTTCTCATTAGTGTCCACATTCTTATCGCCAAACAGTTCATCGGCCTCATTCTCAGTAATGGTATCAGAATCAAGACATTCAGGATTGACACCCCAAGCATTGATGTAGCGCACGTCTTTATCCAGATTGGAGGCGCCCCAGATTTCTGCCCTATCGCGGAAAGCGTGGAACTTCTTTATCCAATACTCATGTGCTGCTTTCTCATCGTTGTCACATTCGCGCATAGCCTCTTCTTTCAAAGCCTTCAAGACATTCAACTCTGCATACTCCTTGTTCTTCTCGCGAATGATTTCCTCTTGAAACTTGATACACTCCTCTATGATTTTCCTGTTTGCTTTAAGCCGTTCGGCTTTCATCGCAGCCGAGCTTTTCTTTCTCGATGTAGCAAATCCGTTCTTTTCCAGCGCATTCACGGTGTTCTCGAACATGCTCCGATACAAAGCAGCCGACATCTCACTGGGGAAGAATGGCGAGTCGTTGCGGCTGATGACAAATTCATAGATATCTTTCTTGTTCTGCTCCGATGCCAGCACGTATGATATGCACGGATTGTTATTGGCATCGTGCTTCTTGAGCAGCGACGAGAGCGAGCTGTCCACCTCGTAGATGGCATTAGGCAGGCTCTTGAAGAAGTTCTCTTCTTCCTCAATGAGCAAATTGATTTGCATGAGCAGTCCGGCATAAGTTTCTTCAAGCAGTTTCTCACGGGCATATTTGTGTATATTCTCTGCCTGCTGCCTCGACTTACTCTCATAGTTTTCCTTAGCAGCCTTGTATGGATTCTGCCCTGAGAAGAAGCCGGAGATAAGGCGAATGCCCGAGTTTCTGGCATTGGCTCTCTTCAGGCTCTCACGTGCGTCTTCTACACGGTCTTTCGTCTCTGGGTCATCAAAGAGCTTTTTATAGGTCTCATTAATCATGGTTCCCAGTTTCTTGTTCTCGGCCTTCTTCTTCTCCAGTCCCATCTTCAGCATGGCCTGTATCTCATACAGCATGTAGCGCACAGCCAAAGGATGCATCTCTTTTTCTTTCTCTAGAATATAGGTGTTCAGATGGTTGCCGTCTGCCTGTGGGTTCTTCGACACAAAGTTCTCAACATCATGGTCAACGACCAGGCACTGTTTGATGGCAGCCGACTTTGTGCTGTCGATAAAGTTGATGACAGCTTTTCGGTACTCCTCAAGTTCTCTTTCTCTTCTCACTACGAAGCCCAAGTCGTTGTCTGAACCCGTATTCTTCGTAAAGTTGGGGTTTGTGACGGTGCAGGTGGCGTAGAGCCCTGACAGTTCGCTACTCGACTGTACGAGTCCAGCTACATAGCTCTCTACACAGTCCAGATACACCTTTGCCTTGGGTATGCCTATATCTTTGCCTTCTGGATAGATTTTCGTGCTCTCAAGAATACGTCTGAATTCCACGCCTTCCCTGCCGGCTCCGGTCTTTCCGAGTACCTCCACCTGCTGCATGAAGTGCTTACCCTTGTTAGGTTCCTCTACGCGTATGCCCTGCTCGATGTTCTTCTTGTATTCAGCATAACGCTCGTCAAAGTCTTTGTCAATCCTCAGCCATGTGCCATTCAGGTTGTCCACCACACGCTGACGTGCGAAGTAGCTCATCAAGTCGTCAACGGGATAGACCAGTTTCGATACGCCAAACGCAGCGAACCGGCTGGCACCTTCTTGTTCTATCTTCTGGCGGATGTCGTTGATGGCTTTCTGACGATAGTTGTCGCCTATCGGGTCGAAAGCATTCATATAGATGAACTCCGTGGCCTGCTCTTCATATCTTTTCTCTTTGATAAGGTTGCCGCCATTCGCGCCGAAGTAGTCTACCAGGAAGCAGAAGTCATAGGGAACGTCCACGGGCAACTCCTTGCTCTTCTGTCCCAGACGGTATTCAAACTGGATGTTCCTTACTTGATGTTCCTTATCACTATTACAGAAAGCGTTCAACTCTTTCACGCAGGCGTATGTATTGGAGCGTACATTCTCTTTCTGTCCTTCCGACAAGCCCACATTGCTGTCGCAACACAGCACGTCGGCCAGTAGAAAGTAGCCCGATATTTTGGGAGCAGTGGCGTTATGTTCCTTCATCGCATTCTTAATGTAGTAGGCTGTCTGCAGGAAAGAGCCTGCTCCTGTTCCGCCTGCAAGGCTGCAGACGATATGAATCTTGACATTGTTGCCTCGATGCCGTTCGGGCTCAGTGGACAGCAAGTAAGTAATACTATTGTCAATGGCAGCAAATTTGCCTTCATTTATAGCTGAGATAGAGGCCAGGCGTGATGCCATTCTCACCTGGGCAGCGCCCTCGTCAATAGGCAAACTGAGCAACTGCTGGCTCTTGGTGTCGAACCAGTCTAAGACGGTGGTCTTTGACTTTATCTGGTCAATGTAGCCACCGATTGTGCAACTCAAGTCCGACGAAGTCTGCACAACCGTTCCGGAAGGCATCACTTCCAGATGCTTCTTGATGTCGTTCTTGTCGGTATCAAGACACAGGAAGGCCACATTCCTTCTATCCACATCTGAAGGATTGGTTGCTTCAAACTTCTTATAGATTCTCTCTACGATGGCCGAGCCTACTCCGCCCAAGCCAATGATCAATGTTGTCTGAAAAGCCATGTTTCTGTATTTTTCTAATGATGTGTAATCTCAAATTGAACGCAGCATCATTGCCACAAGTGCAATGAACGTCAGCATCGAAGCGCCCATGAGCAGTCCCAGGAAAATGCGATAGCCGGCACCATCGTCCTCACTACCCGACGTGAACACGAGTTCACCTTCCTTGGAGCCATTATGAAGGCTGACTTCTATGATGCCCATGTCGCCCAGGTTCACGGTCTTCGACTTGCCCATGTCAGTTTCAGGGTCGTAACCCACCAGTTCCATCGTGTCCCAGTCGCAGCTCGACTTCAGTATTCTCACCACATCTCTCGATTCCGAAGCCAAGATGGTGAGATTGTCAACCACAGGCTTGTCAACGCTCAGTGTGATACGCTCATCGCCAGGAAGGAACCAGCGTGCCACCCACGCCAAGAAGCCGTCCTTGCGCAACTTGCGACCACCCTGGTCGTCAATAAGGTCGCCATAGTAACTGTAGTATTTGGGGGTGAGCATCGCATTCTTCTTGAATCGTTTTTTCTTCATCAGCGAGCGCAGGTAGAACATAAAGAACAGCAAGGCTACCAAAGTCACCAGCACCCACAGACAGCGCGACAGCCAAGGTGTGTCTTTCACAATCTTCAGATGAATGGGCATGATGGTCTTCACGTAGTTCTTTTCGCCGAAAGCGCCATCCTTGGGTGTCGATGTAATCTTGATGTTCAGGTCGGTGGGGAAGAGGCACTCACACCAGTCGCCCTTAGGCTTCACGTCCATCAGTATCCTATTGCCCTCTATGCGTATCGCCGGTTTCTCATACATGAAAGCTTCATCTACTTCAATATCGATGTCGAATTTCGAAGGATCGAGCGTCTCCAGTGTGTTTGCATCATGGATAGTGCCTTCAATGGGGTCTATCATCAACTGGTGATAAGTTCGTTTGCCAAAGTCCACTTCTGGCAACACTTTCTCGGTCTCAATTGGACACTTCTCTCTCACGATGGTCATAATGGGTGTGACGCGAGTAAAGTAACCGGGGCAGTCACACTCAGCATAATACTGCGTGGTGTCACCATCCAGGTCAATCAAGCACTCAAAGCCTCCGTTCTTGTAGGATGCGGTATAGTCCTTGTTGTTCGACTTCACCACCACTTTCGTCCGCTCCAGCAGCGGTTCAGGAATCTGACCTTTCGACTGGTTGCTCAGCTCTATTCGCACCTGTGCCTTTTTGTTATCGTTGCAGATGGCAAACGTGTGGTCATTGAGTGTCTTCGCATTGCCGTCGGGAACAATGACTTGACCGCCGAATTCCATCTCCCCCACCAGTGGATAGATGCTTATCTTCTTGATGTTGACCTCCTTGTCAAAGGCTATTGCTATCGGAGTGTTGGCAGAAATCGGACTTCCGCTCTTGATGCGCCACACGTTGCCGCTCAGGTCTTTCTCATCCGTGTATGCCTTCACAGGCTTGGTCGTAGGAGTACCCTTGTGATGCACATCCAACTTCTTTCCGTTGCTCTCTGCTGCTGTGATGGAAGGCAACAGCCCAGGAACAGTCTCGTCTTGATAGACCACAATCAACTCTTTGACGGGCAGTTCGCACTCCACAGTAATACCTTTGGCACCGTCTTTCTTGATATCAAGCGGCGTGTTGCTGAACCCCAGTATCTTACGGGCGAAGTGGTCACAGCCTTCCTGAATGGTCTTGGGGTCGGTGCTCGACTTCTTGATATCCACGACACCCAGTCCTTTGACAAACTCAGTAAAATCGGACGAGTCGCTCAGTTTGTCGCTTGTTTGCAGATAGCACACCTGCAAACTGCCACCCTTCACGATATCCGTAAATCGTTGAGTGTCATTCTTATAGCTGGAATTTCCTGTTTCCCATACTCCGTCACCAATAATGAAAAGCCAGTTCTGCTTGTCTTTTGAAGGCGTGTACAAATTGTTAAAGCCAATTATGTCATTAAACTGAGAATCCATTGCGCTACCAGGACCAAAGTTATACATCGGTCGCTGAATCTGAGACAGTGACTCTTTCCCTTTCGACAGTTCGTTGTCGCGGCCATATACAATCAAGTGCACATCATCATCGGCATCACACAGTGTCACAATCATCTGGGTGGTATAGTTGGCCAGCACAAATTTATTGCCCGACATACTGCCCGACACATCGAGTGTCACGAATACCTGCTTCGACAACTGTGCTCCAACGGCAATCGCAATAAAGGAAAGAAACAGCGACAGAATTGTCCTCATAATCCAAATACTTATAGAATTTAGGTGTAAACTATTTGCAAAAGTAAGAAAAATCGGGCAAAATGCAAAGAAATGCCAGTTTTTTTTCAATACCCTCCCCTATCCCGTTCTTTCTACTGCTTATGTTTTCCTTTCAAAATACAGTATTTGTTTTTCGAAAACAATAGTCGAGTTAGCCATCAAAAACGGCAAGCTTCATTTTTTCAAAAATTTTTGCAGCAAAACATGACGTTTCTCGACTCTATTTTGTACCTTTGCCGGCGTAAAGCGTTACGCTTCGGGGAAAATTTCGGCCAAAATCCTGAAAATTCCGGCCAGAATTCCGAAAATTTTGGCCAAAATTCAGGACGAAGAATCATCCGTCGGAGTGTGACGGAAAATAAATAATCGTTTTATTAATACCATTTTAAAAACACATGAAGTACAAATTGAGAAAACAAAACAGTCCCATCCTGCCCTCGGCAGGACAGTATGTGGCACGGGCCGTGCATCTGAACACGCTCGACACTGAAACCATTGCGCAGACCATCCAGGACAACTGCTCGCTGAAGCGCTCGGATGTGCTGGCCGTGCTCTGCGAACTGGAAGACGTGCTGGTGCGCTCGCTCCAGCGAGGCGACATCGTATGCCTGAACCATCTGGGACGACTGAAACTGGAGATTGAGGGCCGTCCGGTGGCATCGCCGCAGGACTTTAATCCTGAGGAGCACATACGCGGAGTGCGTCTACACTTTATCCCAGAGAGCCGCAACGGCACACAGCGACTCTACAAGGGCATAGAATTCAGCCGTCTGACTCAATAGACAGACGGCTGAATTCATACATTGTTCTACCAGCAAAGGTGGCTTGATAAAAAGATTCGCCTAAAAGAACGAATCACTTCCGTGCTATTCTCTTCGTCAGACCGATGGCACCTGACGGACATACCAGACGACAAAGATGACAGCCTACACACTTGGTGCCAACCAGACGAGGACGGCGCGTCTCACTGTCGAAGACGATGGCCTGATGACCGCCGTCGCTGCACGAGATGGAACAGCGCCCACAACCCACACACAAATCTTTGTCGAACTTAGGATAGATGATGGTGTCACGGTCTAAGTGGTCGGGCTTCATAAATTTGGGCAACATTTCACCTACAAGTTCCTGCAGGTGGGTAACATCGCGCTTGACCATATAGCGCTGCAAGCCGAGAATCAAGTCATCGATGATGCGGTAGCCATACTGCATCACGGCGGTACACACCTGAACGTTGTTGCATCCCAGCTGGATGAACTCCAAGGCATCACGCCACGTCTCAATGCCACCAACGCCGCTCAGTTCAACCTTTGCGGGCATCTGAGCCAACTCCAGGACATGTCGCAAGGCAATGGGACGCACGGCACGACCGGAATAGCCTGAGATAGTACGCTGTCCGGTCACCTCAGCCTTAGTGTCCATCGTGACCGACTTGATGGTATTGATGGCCGAAATGGCATCGGCACCAGCCTCCACACATGCAGCAGCAGGCTCGTCGATATGGGTGATGTTAGGGGTCATCTTTGAGACGACAGGGATCTTCACGCTGCGCTTCACACAGGCCGTATAGGTCTTGACCAGCTCAGGGCTCTGTCCTACATCACTGCCCATGCCCTTATGTTTCATCTGCGGACACGAGAAGTTCAGCTCTATGGCATCGCAACCTGCCTGCTCGGCCATCTTAGCCAACTGGACCCATTCCTCTTCTTTCTGCCCCATGATAGAGGCCACAATCACCTTGGTGGGATAGTTCTGCTTGAGACGGTGCAGGATGTCGAAGTCCATCTCTACCGGATTCTCAGAGAGTTGCTCCATATTGCGGAATCCATAGAAGTCGCCATTGGTGGCATTGTTGTGCATCGCATCGAAACGCGGCGACACCTCGCGTATCTCCTGCAGACAGATAGTCTTATAGAACACGCCTGCCCAACCGGCATCGAAGGCATTGGCCACCATCTCGTAGTTCGTGCAAACGGCTGATGAGGCAAGGAAGAACGGATTCTCGCATGCGATGCCGCAGAACTGGATGTTGAGCGAAGGATAGTGGCTGTCATCGACATCATCTGGATGAATGCTGCGTATCACCTCCTTGATGCGGATGGGCCAGTTATAGTGTATGCATGCCTGTTCGGCCCGCTCCAGATCGCCATCGGTGCAGTTCTTCACCCACTGAAGGGCTGGCTTGTGGTTGTCGAAGCGAATAGCCCGGAGTGCACGGGCAGGATCGCCCGTCTTACAGGCTTTCGTACAGGGAGCATCCTGACACAGCAGACAGCGGCTGGCCTCCTCGTAGATATTGATGTTCCTGACCTTGCCCCCCTTCACCTTGATCTGGTTATTCTCCTGCGACTCGATGACGGAGAGCGACTCGATGCGATTCACACCTACCTCTTCCTGCAGACTGCGACCATCTTGTAAAATGTGATTACTCATTGACTTCATAACATACCTCCTTTTTTGTCAATTATTAATCCCACTTCTTCAGCGTGGGTTAGTAGTAATATTCTCTTTGTAATTCGCTCTGTTATTGATATTTGGCCACAAATATAGTGAAATGTATCCAAATAACAAAAATATACGCAAATAAATTTGCATCATGCCACCCACCGCATTATATCATCAACGGGCAAACCACTTGAATAGTTCGCCCGTTGATTCTTTTCAAAGTTGAGTTTTTTGATTATCGTATGAATAGCAGCTCACGATATTTCGGCAGTGGCCAGAGCGCATCATCGATGATGAGTTCCAACTTGTCAATCTCATAGCGGATGGTGTCGAGATACGGTTCCACCGTGTCGTGGTAGGCGATAGCCTTCTCGTGTTCATCCTCGATTTTATTGGCCAGCTTGCGAGCATTCACAAGTTCCTCTACGCCCTTCTCGATGGCAGAGGTGCGCTCGGCAATCTCCTGGATAATCTTCTTGTTGCGGGCAGAGAGCTTGTCGGCGGTGTCGATGGGAAATACCACTGCCATGTGGTTGACATTGCTCAGCAGATTGCTCTGATAGCGGGTAGCGACAGGGATGATGTGGTTCATCGAGAGGTCGCCCAGCACACGGGCTTCAATCTGAATTTTCTTCGTGTAGGTCTCCCACTTCACTTCGTTGCGGGCTTCGAGTTCCTTCTTAGTCATTACACCCAAGCTCTCGAACATGTCAATGCTCTCCTTGTCAAGGTAACGCTCGAAGATTTTCGGACAGCTCTTTTCAACATCCAGTCCGCGCTTCTCTGCTTCAACAACCCATTCGTCGGAATAGCCATTGCCATCGAAACGGATGGGCTTGCAGGTCTTGATATCCTCACGCAGCACGTCGATGATAGCATGGAACTTCGCACTATGCTCTGTGCCTGCGAGTTTCTTCTCGTACTCAGGAATCTTGGCATCCACACGTCTCTTGAAATCAACGAGAGCTTCGGCAACGGCACTGTTCAGGGCAATCATAGCCGATGCACAGTTGGCCTCAGAACCTACGGCACGGAATTCAAAGCGGTTGCCGGTGAAGGCAAAAGGCGACGTGCGGTTACGGTCGGTGTTGTCAATCAGCAATTCAGGTATCTCGGGGATATCCATCTTCATGCCCTGCTTGCCGTTCATCGAGAAGAGGTCATCCTTATCAGCCTTTTCAATATGGTCGAGCAGTTCGCTGAGCTGTTTGCCGAGGAACGAGCTGATAATGGCAGGAGGAGCCTCGTTGGCACCTAAACGATGAGCATTGGTGGCACTCATGATACTGGCCTTCAGCAATCCGTTATGCCGATAGACGCCCATCAGCGTCTCAACGATAAACGTGGCGAAGCGCAAGTTCTGCTCAGCATTCTTGCCAGGTGCATGCAGCAGGATGCCGTTGTCAGTCGAAAGACTCCAGTTGTTATGCTTACCGCTACCGTTGATGCCAGCGAAAGGCTTTTCATGGAGCAACACGCGGAAGCCATGCTTGCGGGCCACCTTCTTCATCAGCGACATCAGCATCATGTTATGGTCAACGGCAAGGTTTGTCTCCTCGAAGATAGGAGCCAACTCAAACTGGTTGGGAGCCACCTCGTTGTGGCGCGTCTTACAGGGTATGCCCAATTCCAGCGCCTGAATCTCCAAATCGCGCATAAAGGCTGCCACACGCTCAGGAATGGCACCAAAGTAGTGGTCGTCCATCTGCTGGTTCTTGGCAGAGTCGTGTCCCATCAGTGTGCGTCCCGTCAGCAACAG
>JAEEGI010019905.1_pt1 | contig 13496 bp, 17 predicted proteins | sample 8958751 | NCBI WGS metagenome assembly JAEEGI01 (sample SAMN16246545, study PRJNA631951) | gut metagenome | biome: gut microbiome; feature: rumen; material: KS-attached | host: Bos | place: Iran: Karaj | collected 2018-10
TCCGGCCAGATGGCGGCATGACGCTTCTGGTACTCTTTCTCGAAGCCTGGCTTTAGCTTCATCTTGAATGCAAATCTTCTTGTCATAATCTTAATGTTCAATGTTCAACGTTCAATGTTCAACGTAATAAAGTAACCTATTTTATATAATTTGAATATAGTAAGGCTTGGCCTTGACCCACAAAGGTTTCGCCGTTCAATGGCACCGAACAGCCGGTGCCACAGACGAATGACCGCCTTCACGATGCCGAGGTGGATGTCATCAACCAAAGTGAGCAGCTGTGAATAGCCCTGCAGTTCGTCAGCAAACTGTTGGAGGGTGCGCAGCCCCTCTTCGGTTTTGCTGACAAAATGGGCATTGTCCTCGTAAACGAAGAAGCCGGCAGGGTTGTCTAAATGACTGATACTGAGTCCGGCTTGCTTCAACTGCTTACCGAAGAACACGTCTTCGTAACCGTAGTTGCGGAACCGTTCGTCGAAGGGATGGTCGATGATGATGTCGCGGCCAATCATGAAGTTGCTGGTGTGGAAATGCTGGAACGGACGTTTCCGGCGTTCCTCAGGCCGGTGTTGCGGCTCACAAGCTTTCTCGTAGCGGTAGCGTAGGTTGGAGGGACTGCCCTGACCTACTACATAGCCTCCGTAGGCTATCAGCGCATCACTGTCAAGGTAGTTCTGTAGGAAGCGGTTGCTGGGTATGGTCATGTCACCATCCAGGAAAAGAAGCCACGGATAGTGTGCTTCGCGGGCCAGAAAGTTACGGATGGCAGCCCTCCCGCTGTTCCGCTGGTGGATGATGAATCGCACGTGGGGTAGGGATGACACCGCTTCTTGGCATTGCTCCACCATCTGCCGGTTGGTCGAGCCATCATCGGCAATCAGCATTTCATAGCTGAACTGACCGATAGCCTCGGCCTGCCGACTCAGTTCACCGACCAGCTTCCTACAGTCGTCATTGTAGGTCGGAATGAGTATCGATAGCGCTTGTTTCTCCATTTTCAGCCCCAAAATTACATAAAAATCCATAAATGGCCGCACAAAACTTGGAAAAAGTTTGTGAGGTTCGCTAAAAATGAGTAATTTTGCAGCCGCTTCCACGAGATGGGGGCATGGAATTCAGTTAAATATTTAAATTTTAAAGTTAAAAGATTCAATGGCAACAAAAATCAGATTGCAGCGCGGCGGTCGTAAAGGCTATGCAGTTTACCGTATCGTTATCGCCGACGCAAGAGCACCACGTGATGGTCGTTTTACTGAAAAGATTGGTATGTACAATCCTAACACCAATCCTGCCACAGTAGATTTGAATTTCGAGCGTGCTCTCTATTGGGTTGAGGTTGGTGCCCAGCCCACTGACACAGTACGCAACATTCTCAGCCGCGAGGGCGTGTACCTGATGAAGCACCTGAAGGGTGGCGTGAAGAAGGGCGCTTTCGACGAGGCTACAGCCCAGAAGAAGTTCGATGCCTGGAAGGCCGACAAGCAGAAGGGCTTGAACGCTATCGAAGCTCAGGTGGCTAAGGCCAAGAAGGACGCTGCTGCCAAGGCGCTCGATGCCGAGAAGAAAGTGAATGAGGAAATAGCAAAGAAGGTAGCTGAGAAGAAAGCTGCTGCTGCAGCTGCTAAGGCTGAGGAAGAAGCTGCAAAGGCTGCTGAGGCCGCTACTGCTGAGGAAGCTCCCGCAGAAGCATAATCTTTCCGTGGAGTTCGCTTAAGACACTGACTGGACATCGGGCATAGCTCAGTGTCCAGTCGTTTCTTTTTGAATAGTAAATAGTACATCTAAAATAGTACATCGTACATAATTAAATAGTACATATAATCATGAACATATCTTATAAATGGCTGAAAGACTACGTTGACTTCGACTTGACGCCGCAGCAGGTCTGCGATGCGCTGACATCGACAGGTCTCGAGGTCGATGCCTTGGAAGAGGTGCAGAGTATCAAGGGTGGTCTAAAAGGTCTCTATGTGGGTCAGGTACTGACGTGCGAGGCTCATCCCAACAGCGACCACCTGCATGTGACGACTGTTGACCTGGGTAAGGGCGAACCGAGCCAGATTGTTTGCGGTGCACCCAACGTTGCTGCCGGACAGAAGGTGATTGTAGCCGACCTTGGCTGTGTTCTCTACGACGGCGACAAGGAGTTTGTCATCAAGAAGTCGAAACTGCGTGGTGTGGAGTCCTGCGGCATGATTTGTGCCGAGGACGAGATTGGCATTGGCACCAGCCATGCTGGTATTATCGTCCTTCCCGAGGATGCTCCTGTCGGTCAGCCTGCTGCTGAGTATTACCACTTGGAGAGCGACTGGCTCATAGAGGTCGACATCACCGCCAACCGTGCCGACGGCCTTTCTCATTGGGGCGTTGCCCGCGACCTCTATGCCTGGCTGAAGAGTAATGGCTATGAGACCTCGCTTCACCGTCCCGCTGTCGACGGCTTCTCCGTCGACAACCACGACCTCCCCATCGACGTGGTCATCGAGAACACCGAGGCCTGCCGTCGCTACGCTTGTGTCAGCATCACTGGTTGTGAGGTGAAGGAGTCACCCGAATGGTTGAAGACGCGCCTGACGACCGTTGGCCTTCGTCCTATCAATAACATCGTCGACATCACCAATTACATCATGTTCGCCTATGGTCAACCTCTGCACACCTTTGATGCTGACATGGTGACGGGTCACAAGATTGTGGTGAAGACCATGCCTGAGGGTACGCCCTTCCAGACATTGGACGGTGTGGAACATAAGCTCAGCGACCGTGATCTGGCCATCTGCAACACCGAGGATGCCATGTGTATCGCCGGTGTGTTTGGCGGCAAGGGTAGCGGCACCTACGAGACCACCAAGAATGTGGTGTTGGAGTCGGCCTATTTCCATCCGACTTGGATTCGCAAGTCGGCTCGTCGCCATGGTCTCTCTACCGATGCCTCCTTCCGCTTTGAGCGCGGCATCGATCCCAATGGTGTCATCTACGCCCTGAAACAGGCTGCCCTCTTATGTCGTGAACTGGCGGGCGGTAAGGTATCGATGGAGATTCGCGACGAGTATCCTTCTCCCATCGAGAACCCCAAAGTGGAACTTGATTTCAATTATGTCAAGTCTCTGATAGGTAAGGAGATACCCGTTGAGACAATTAAGAGTATTTGCACCTCTTTGGAGATGAAAATCCTTTCCGAGACAGCCGAGGGAATGGTGGTCGAGGTACCTGCCTACCGTGTCGATGTGCAGCGTCCCTGCGATGTGGTGGAGGACATTCTGCGTATCTACGGATATAACAATGTGGAGATTCCCACGCAACTGAAGAGTTCGCTCGTCATCAAGGGTGATGAAGACCGTAAGCATAAGCTGGCCAACCTCGTCAGCGAACAGCTGGTAGGTGAGGGCTTCAATGAAATCCTCAACAACTCATTGAGTAAGTCGTCATGGTATGACGACAATCAGGACACACTGGTTCACATCATGAATCCCTTATCCAGCGACCTGAACGTCATGCGCCAGACGCTGCTTTACGGTGGTATGGAGAGCATTGCCCACAATGCCAACCGCAAAAACGCCAACTTGCGTTTCTTTGAGTTCGGCAACGTCTATTACTTCTCGCCTGAGAAGCAGAATGATGATGACCCCATGCAGGCCTACAAGGAGCAGAATCATCTAGGACTCTGGGTGACGGGTCGTCGTGTTGAGGGCTCGTGGGTTCACCAGAATGAGGACTCTTCATTCTTTGAACTGAGTGCCTACGTCGAGAACGTGTTCCGTCGCATCGGCCTGAAGCCGGGTATGACCGTTCGCAAGAAGTCTGAGAATCCCATCTTTGCCGCCGGTCTCACCATCGAGAACCGTGGCGGTAAGGTGCTTTGCGAGATGGGTGTGCTGACGAAGAAGCTCCAGAAGCAGTTTGGCATCGACAACACTGTCTACTATGCCGAGATGAACTGGACGCAGCTGATGAAGGTCACGAAGAAGAACGAGATTGCTTTTACCGAGGTACCCAAGTTCCCCGCTGTCAGCCGCGACCTCGCTCTGTTGGTCGACAATGCCGTGGAGTTTGCCCAGATTGAACAGATTGCCCGCCAGACGGAGAAGAAACTCCTCAAGCGTGTCGAGCTCTTCGACGTTTACGAGGGCGGAAAGCTCCCCGCCGGCAAAAAGTCCTATGCCGTCAACTTCATTCTGCAAGACGAGGAGAAGACAATGGGCGACAAGCAAATCGACGCTATCATGCAGAAACTCATCGGCAATCTGAAAAAGCAACTGAACGCCGAGCTGAGATAATAAATTGAAAATAGTAAATAGTATAATTGTAAATAAACATGGGAAGAGCATTTGAATATCGTAAGGCTGCAAAGCTGAAGAGATGGGGCCACATGGCCAAGACATTTACCAAGATTGGCAAACAGATTGCCATTGCCGTGAAGGCTGGCGGTCCCGAGCCCGACATGAACCCGGCACTCCGTGCCATTATCGCCAACGCCAAGCGAGAGAACATGCCGAAGGACAACATCGAGCGTGCCATCAAGAACGCGATGGGTAAGGATCAGAGCGATTACAAGGAAGTAACCTACGAGGGATATGGCCCTCACGGCATCGCCATCTTCGTCGACACCCTGACCGACAACACCACCCGCACCGTGGGCGATGTCCGTTCAGTGTTCAACAAGTTCAACGGCAACCTCGGCACACAAGGTTCGCTCTCGTTCCTCTTCGACCACAAGGCCGTGTTCACATTCAAGAAGAAGGACGGACTCGACATGGACGAGCTGATTCTCGACCTGATCGACTACGGTGTGGAGGATGAGTACGACGAGGACGAGGAGGAGAACAGCATCACCATCTACGGCGACCCCTCCAGCTTCGGTGCTATTCAGAAGCACTTGGAGGAGAACGGTTTCGAGGTGACAGGTGCTGAGTTCACCCGCATCCCCAACGACCTGAAGGACGTCACTCCCGAGCAGCGCGAGACCATCGACAAGATGGTGGAACGCCTGGAGGACTTCGACGACGTTCAGACTGTGTATACCAACATGAAACCAGAACCCGTAGAGGAATAAATCTGGTTTTCAACCTTATAATATAAAAGAGGGTGTGTCAAAGTGAAGTGAACCCCAGAAGTTAGACAGAATACTTCTGGGGTTCATTATGTATAGACATCACAGTTTAGAAGAAAAGAAAGAAATCATCCGCTTGCATGAGTCAGGAGCAAGCATGTGTGAGTTGATGAAACATTTTCATGTCCGTGACCATTATCTTTATATTCTGTTTGGCAGATATGAGAAATATGGCATGGATGGTCTGGAAAAATTCAAGGAAAGATGCGTCACAAACACATTAAAGCAATCCGTAATAGAAGAATATGAAAAAGATTGCTTACCTTTGTGGCGGATTTGCGTAGAGTATGACGTTAGCTTTGCCAGTGTATGCCGCTGGGTTCGTCAGTACAAGCACGGCGGTTATGAGGAATTGCTGCGTCATGGTCCTCGTGGACGACCAAGGAAAGATATGGGACGACCAAAGAAGAAAGAGCCAGAGACAGAATTAGAGAAGCTTCAAGCCCGTGTACGCTGGCTTGAGGCAGAGAATGCCCTGTTAAAAAAAGCAAAGGCCTTAATGGAAGAAGAGGAGTCCAGGCTGCGAGGTTCTGGACACAGACCATCCAGACATTAAGGCCGCAGTATGGTCTCGACTTGCTGTTGGAGATCAGGGGGATGGCTCGCTCTACATTCTATTACCATCTGAAAGCCCTCGAAAAGAGTGATAGATATGAGGTAGAGAAGAAGCGAATATGTGAAATATTCCATGAGAGTAAAGGCCGCTATGGCTATCGCCGCATCACCATGCAGCTCCATAACGAAGGCATTACCATCAATCACAAGACGGTGGAGAGGCTGATGAAGGAGCAAGGGCTAAGATGCCTGATACGCAAGAAGCGATACCGCTCCTACAAAGGCACAATAGGCAAGATTGCCCCAAACATCCTGGACAGGGACTTCAAGGCGGACAAACCTTACCAGAAGCTTGTCACGGACGTATCGCAGATTGCTATAGGTGACAAGAAGAGTTTTCTCTCGCCTGTATTGGACTTGTTCAATGGTGAAGTACTGGGTTATGATATATCTGACAGGGCTGATCTCTCACAGATAAACAATATGCTAAGTGAGGTCTTTGCAATTACGGACAAACTTCCAAAAGACTGGGGCACAATACTGCATTCCGACCAGGGATGGCAGTACCAGCACAAAAGTTATCAAGATGCCTTGGAGAAGCATGGAATCAAGCAAAGCATGTCACGTAAGGGTAACTGTCTGGACAACTCCGTCATGGAGAATTTCTTCGGGCTTATGAAGTCGGAACTGCTGTATGCAAACGATTATAAGTCCATGGAACTGTTTAAGAAGGATCTAAAGGAATATATTGATTGGTATAACAATAAAAGGATAAAAATGAAGTTAAAAGGAATGAGCCCGGTGCAATACCGAGCTCAATACCTTAGGGAATAATTAACGTGTTTAACGTCCAACTTCTTGGGGGCACTTCAAAATAGGCACACCCTCATTCTTGATTCGTCCAGCACGAACATATTCTAACGGGTGCAAGTCCCGAGTGAGCCCTTATAGCGGGAATCACACAGCCAAAGGCAAGGGTGTCCACCGCGAGGTGGAATTCGAAAGAAGCCGTCTTCTGTCATAACATGACTTAAATCCTTTTCTATACAATCAAGATTTTTCTTGATTCAGCGAATTTCAACTATTCAGCTCTTGAATTTGTTAAATCAAGACGAATTTTTTGCTCACTTCAAAAATTAGAATATAATAAATTTATTTTGCACCGATAACAATAGGTATAATTTATAATTTTATTAATATGAAGATGAAACAGTTAATCAGAAGAATCGTTTTGAATAAATACAGAGTCTGTCTTGCTATGTTGTTCTATAACAGTGTAGGAATAATATACGGACAAGGTTATGCGCTTGATGGAGGCGGTGGTGGAAATACAGCCCCCCTTGAAACAGTCACGAGTGACATCGCGCAGTATATCGAGCCGGTGCGCATGCTGATCTACGCCATTGCCGCCATTGTGGCCATCGGCGGTGGTATCTCCGTCTATGTGAAGATGAACAACGAGGAGCAGGATGTCAAGAAATCGATCATGATGATCGTCGGTGCCTGCATCTTCCTGATTGCTGCTGCCACTGCCCTTCCCGCTTTCTTCGGCTATAACTAATAAAGTGTTTTCTCAGACGCGAGGGTCTTGATCACTGAGTCCTGCCAGTTGGTCGAAATAGTCCTTAGCCTCTTTCAACCATTTTCCAGATGTTCTTGCTTCCGGCTGTCTTTCTGCAATCTCCCAAATTTCACTAACAGCTTCCTGTCTTTGTTCGAGACTACTTAAAGAGAAAAAGAAAGATTGAATCTTCCCTTTTTCACTGTCTTCGAGGACAGCCCCCGGATAGCGGGAACAGGTTAGCTTTACAGCAATCCCTACAAGATATTCTTTCATTCTGGCTCTTGACAGTTTTAATTCTTCCTGAAAATACTTTTCAGTAAGCTTTTCCTTGGAAATAAGACCGAAAGAATAAGCCATATAATCCTCATGAAGGATCTTCTTTTCGTGAAACTTGATTCCAAACAAGGAAGCGTTTATAGTGTATTTCTCCTTGTTCTTCCGTATGGTAATGTAGTCGAAGATACTGGGACTGTCAGACTCAACGGCAATATTCTGTCCTTTTTCTATCTCGGAAACAACGCCTAAGTTTTGACAGAGTTTCTTCTGGATAACCTCGGCATAAACTTCACTCACTCCGTTCTTCGCTGCATATTCCTTGAAGTTCTGCAACACATCGGAAACCTCCTTAATAATGGATTCTGCGGCACGTATGTCATTCTCCTTGCCGAAATTCAAGAGGTTATCCTTCGTAATGTCTTTATCTTTACCACAAATGGATAGTTCGTGACGGTTGGCAAATCCCATACCAGTGAGATCATAGGTGAAACACAAGTCGTATGCCGGGGATATGTGCCAGTCACCGTTTTCTTTCATTACAAAGGAGAAATTCTTATTATGGTCGTCAAGGTTGTCGCCAAAGAAGTTGAATACAGTCTGTCGGTACAACTTTGCCAGTTCGTAATTAGGCACTTCTAATTTCCTTGCTACGCTGAAAAGATCTTCATAAGAATCAGCTTCAGGGGCCAGTGCTGCCAGCGTTTGGGTGAAGACTTTCACACCATTTTCTCTGTCGAAACGCTCTGTCAAGAAATTAGGTATTCCGTTAATATCCATGAGCGACGAAGGCATCATGGGAATCCCTGCTGCTATAGCCATGTCGTAGTAGGTTTTCTCAAGCAGCGTGCTCGGGAACTGCTTGCGCTCATTGAACTTCAGAATATAGTATTTGTATTCGGCAGGGAGAACACCCTGGCCGGACTTTATTTTCCCTGTTTCCTGATTGATAGCAATGATTGCCTTCGGACGCTTGCCCCCAGCAGATGTTCCGACACAGAAAAGGTTCTGGAGGTGTATCAGCGGGTCTTCCTCTTCAGGAAACTTGCTTTCCTCCATAATAATACTGGCCAGTTCATAGAGTTCGGGAAGTTTGATGTCTGTCGGTTTTTCCCACTTCTCCATATACGGTTCAAACTCAAAGGCTCCCATGGAACGCTTACCCATAAGCGACAAGGCATCGACGGGAGTAAGGCGTACCTTTCCCCCATAATAGTCAGCCCAGTGTTTCATCACCCTTTCACCCCAATTGTCTGGCAAAGAATCCGCAAGAAACTCGGGAAGACCCTTATAAAGGTCTTTCTTATTCCCCAGATATACCTCTCCACGTGCCAACAGGGGATTATGAATAGATGCCGTAAATGGTGCTATATCCAAACCTTTTGCAACGAACTCACTGGAAAAGGAAAAACAGGACTGTTTTCTCTTTTCATCCCAATATATCTCACCTACGGTCTGCCCCCAGAGACTGACCTTTACAATGTTATTTTCCATGTCTTATCCTCTTTGGAGCTTTCTCTTGATATTGCCTTAATACAGATGGGGGGACGGGAAGTTCGGGAAGAATGTTCCCGATACACTCCAACTGCCGTAAAGCCCTAAGAATAGCAAGAAAGGACTGCATATTAATATTTGCAGTCTTTGCAGTCTCGAATTTCTTTAATGTCAAGGCCGATATACCGGCCTTTGCAGCCAACTCTTCCTGAGTCAGCTGTGCCTTCATCCTGTATTCGCGCACCCTTCTTCCGAGTCCGGCGATAATTGATGAATTTGACTGTGCATACAAATCGTCTTCAAACATGTTGCAAAATTAATAATATTATACTTAAATACCAAATATATTGAATAAAATATATTAGTCTTAACTTTATTTAGGCAAATCAAAGCCAATGCGTTACATTACATTTATGATGCACCTGATACTCGATGCGCTCCTCCAACTAATGAAAGCTGATAGGCCGAAAGCCGTTCAGGTCAACACCCACATCATACTGCGTCGGCCTGCAGAACTGTTCAACGGTGAAAACATCTGATCTGGTATTCCCGCTTAATTGTCATAAGTTTCGCAATGGCACAATCCTTGTATTCTCCCGTCCATCTGATAAGTCCTTGCTGCCCTCCCTGTTAGTGCAAACATTAACCTGGAGTACACCCGGACACATCATCTGGAGGGTAGGCGATGACATGTTCACTTTCTTCCGGAAAGCATTTTTCATCCTTCGTCCAGCCTGATATGCCATCTGCACCGCATGGGTTAATCCTATCCATATACGCCTATTTTCCTTGCAAAGGTAGGGCACCACGCTACGGCGGCAAGTACCGCTGCACTATACCGTGACTTTTTAAGGGGCAGCCTTCCGCAGATTACACGTAATCTGGGTATTCCCCTGAAAAAGACTCGGTATTCCTTGCCTCTGACGCTAACGGTGCTCCTTTGGTTAATTGCAAGAAAAAAGGCTATGAACAGGATTAAGTCGATGACGACTGCAAATGAAAGACATATCGGGTGACTCGGATGACGAGAAAAAGAAAAAAAGGCAAATGACGAGGACAGCCGATAACTTCCAAAAGCAGCGGCGAAAACAATAACAATTAAATAAGGAGGAATGAATATGAAAAAGTCGTTTAACCAGATTGCAGCCCAGATAGAGCGGATCTATAATCTCTACTACAAGGGTTTCGGTACTGAAAAAATGTTGGAAAAGGCAGAGAGCTTCTTCTTTGGAATACAGAACGCGGGACTATGCTTTTAATAATTAACCAACAAAGTTCAATGAGGTAACAGGGTAAAATATATTCATATATATAATAATATTAAATAGGTAAATATGATTATTGCAAGAAAAGGTTTTAAAAAGGCATTCCTGGTGTTTGCCAATAACGGTGAAATTCGTTTGAATAAGAAAACCATCGGTATTTGGAGGCGGACAAACCCTAAATGGGATATCCATAACCTTCCGAAAATGGTGTTCACGGCAAATGTTCATTTTAACAGAAACAGTATGGTACGACTCTCCAATGAGAATAAGCTCCAATTGATGATGGCTGTAGGAAGAAATATCCCGAATACAATGCTGACAAAAATCTGAATATTGAAACAAAAAACTGGAACGCCAGGACTATTATGTACCTTGTGATTTTCAGACTGTTCAAGTCTTGAATTTGTTAAATCAAGAGATATAAATAGTGTCTTGACTGGTATTTACAAATAATTAAATAGATTTGCGGATAAATTAAAAAATAAAATTATGATTAAGGTAAGTTTTACAGGCTATATAGGCCGAGGCGGTGCAAGAGTCATCGAAGGGAAAAACGGTAATGGTAATTTCCTGTCAATGGATGTGGGGACGGAAATCTTCAGCCACGGTGAGAAGAAAACCATGTGGATAAGGGTATACAGCAGGGAACCGAAACATCTCGGCAAACTGGCACAGTGCCTGACACAGGGCAAAGCTATTGAAGTGGCAGGAGAACAGCAGGAACCCCGTGAGTGGGAAGACAAGGACGGAAACAAACACGTTCAGGTAGTAATCGTGGCCAAGACGATAGACTTTCTGCCTTATGGCGGGAAGAAACGGGAGGACAAGGATGATAAAAAACCTCAAAATTCTCAGGCTGTACCGTCACCGGCTGTCGTGGACTCCACTCCGTTCCCGGCTCCGGAGGAAAAAACAGACGACCTTCCTTTCTAATAATGTTCACTAAAATCGAAGACAGATGATAAAAAAGTTTTTTGTCGTGGTGTTCTTTTCCCTTCTTGTTCTTGGAACTAAGGGGCAGTCGTTTGTCTGGTTCAATGAACCTGACGAAATCTTCAAGGAAAAAATCTTTCAGGTGGGTCAGATTTGGTCTAACAAATATGCCCTTGCAAGAGGTAAGGGCGACGCTAAGAGGAACTCACAAGATTATTACGGACAGGTGGTGTTGCTCGTTGCTGCTGACGGAAGTGTGTTCTACGACGATCAGATAGTGGACTTACGCGGAAATAAAGTGCCGCTGGTAGTTGGTGTCCTGAAATTCTCCTACGGAAAGAAAAAAAGGACAATACCAGTCGTGGCCATCAAGAAAAAAGAAGATCTGAGAAAAGAGAAAAAAGCAGAAAAGGAGAAGGAAAAACTAAATGCAAAAAAAGAAAAACAGCAAACGACAAAGACAAAAGACGGTTTGCTGGCATATTAAAAACCGAAGATTATGACTGAAATAACAGAACTGAGAGTTGGTAATCTCTTGATATATGAGGCATGTGCCTATGAGGTAATGGGAATAAATGTCATTGAAACCCCTAAACTGAACGATAAGGCTGTTAATCATGAATGGGGCGTAGAAAGGTGAGGCGAAAATATAATAAAAAAGCGGAGGCGGCGCGATACAAACAGCCAGAAAAGATATGAATGGTAAACCAGTATTCAGACTGATAATAGCAGGAGGCCGGAACTTTAATGACTATCCGCTCCTTCGGGACAACTGCAATATTCTTCTCTCACAAAAGATGAATACCCATAATGTTATCATTATAAGTGGTACATGCCGGGGGGCTGACTTGCTGGGAGAACAGTATGCCAGCGAAAACAATCTTCCTGTTTATAGATTTCCGGCAAACTGGAAAAAGTACGGTAAGACTGCGGGATATCTACGTAATAGAAAGATGGCAGAGAAGGCAGATGCACTTGTGGCATTTTGGGACGGCAAGAGCAGAGGAACGGCAAATATGATAACACTGGCGAGAGGACGGCAACTCCAGATCAGAATCATAAGATATTAAACAAATACTACTTAACATCAACGAAGGCGGTGGGAGCAGCAGGTGTTGTCGGGGTCGGAATATCAACATCAACCGATGGCGTGCTGGCCAGTGTTAAAGCGGTGACAACGGCAAGTGGAGTGGCGGATGCTGCAAGTGTAGTGGACGTGTTGACCGGGTCGGAAGGTATGGATATTGTATTTGAGGGCGGTAACTCCTCAGTGGTGCTTGATATGGCAGGAAAAATCACTTATGTTGTGGTGAGGGCAGAGAATAATGCGAAGGATCCCCAGGATCTATATCGTATCATACGATTTACCAAGTCCAAGAGGGATAGGCGCATACAGTGGATGAAATTCCGTCCTGGAATGATAACCGCAGAAATATCTAAGGATGGGTTTATTCCCTTTACTGGCGAGAAATACGGAGAAGATTCCTATCTGTTGACAATACCGGCATCGGAACTGAAAAAAGGTGAATATGGAATATTCTTTATGGCACTCAGTACATCGGAAGGAATCCCCGTGACTACGTTTAGCGTAAAGTAAGAATGATAAACAATAACAATAAGTATAACATTTAAAAATATTACATCTATGCCAACTCTGTTTATGTATCTGTTAATGGCTCTGATCGGTAAGTTTACTCTGACTGCTGTAGCTCACGATTGCGACAATTTCCGCCCAGATCGTTAAAAAGAGGTACTATTGTTCTATGGTGCCAGAAGCGCCTCTACTGGTACAATAGCGTACCTTAATTATAATTTAACCAGTAAAGAGCAAAATTTCGGCAAAATACTTGTCTTTTGCCAAAAATCGTTATACTACTGCATAGTAAAAATCAGCCGTTTTCAAAAAATATCGAAAATGGCTGAATTTTACCTTTTCTCAATCCTTCTGTGAAGATGTAAGCTTTATATGTCTTCATTGGGGGAAAAGCATTATAAGAGTTAAAAGTTGCTGGAAAAATGACATCGACTATTGCAAATGTCGCTGGAAAAACGTATCTTTGCACCGTAGATTTACAAGAAAGTGTACACGGTAGCCAAAGGCAGAAACTGAACGTTTTTTTTGTTTTTTGCTGTTAAAGGGCCCTCATAATTATATCATATTAGTCGTTAATATATGATTTTGTGGCCATGTCATAATACAGTGCCTCCAACTCGGCCAAAGTTAGTTTCTCCACAGAATGCTCGATGATTCTGATAAGTTCATCACGCCGTCCTTCATCGGACTGGCTAAAACGATTCATGTATG
>JAEEGI010019908.1_pt1 | contig 13495 bp, 12 predicted proteins | sample 8958751 | NCBI WGS metagenome assembly JAEEGI01 (sample SAMN16246545, study PRJNA631951) | gut metagenome | biome: gut microbiome; feature: rumen; material: KS-attached | host: Bos | place: Iran: Karaj | collected 2018-10
TTGATGAATTGACGGCATCGGCAAAGTCTTCGCCGAGACTTAGGATGAATTTGGATTTTCGGAATAGGCCGGAGGATGGGTCACAGAGGATGCTTAACGCCCTCGAGCCGGGGACGGTGATGGCTATACATCGGCATCGGCATTCATCGGAAACGGTTGTGATTCTGCGGGGAAGGATATGCTGGCATTTCTTTGATGAGGAAGGAAAAAGGCTTTGAATCGAGCCTTTTCCGTCAGTTCAATTCGAGCCGGAATTAAAAAGCCGAGTCCTGCAAGAGATTCTTTCTCCGGAGTTTGGAGGGAAGCTTCCTAAAAAACTACTGCCCCGAATGGTCTTTAAATTTCAAAGATGGAAGGGAAGTGCTTGGAAACACGAGCTGTGCTATAAAGAAAGTATGTGGAGCGCGTTCTGGAGCGGGGTTTGGAATCATTTGTTGAAGCCGAGGAGTATATGATGGTTTTGAGGGTATCGGCCTATAATTATCGCTGCAGTCGGATGGAACGCGGCCTGTAGAATCACCCTATTCCGCGGCAACTTTCGGTGGATGCTCAATGCACTGGTGCTGGGGAGTTGATGGATAGACATAGGCATATGTTATCTTCCGGGATGATGGGGCGATTGATGTTGCCATAGGCTTTATGTGATTCATGTACGGTAGAGTTCGAATACCTTGTATCGTGCAGCAAAAATGATTGTGTCGGAAGATCGTTGGAGATGAATTGTTATGGCTTATGCGTTATAGGGTTTCTTACATAATCAATTCACATCTTTATCCCTTTTGGCCAAAGGTAAACAAACAACAACTATCATTTTGGAGGCATGTATCATTGGTGGTAAATAAGGAAGATGACAAATGATTGAATTAAGATGAATAAACCAGTAATACTTACAAGTAAAAATACGGCTGATGGCGCAAAATATCTCAACACCTTCAAGTTTACCCATGGCCCAGAAGTTCCCGTATATGATATAACGTCCTTGAGTGCCTTTAACCAAGTTATTGGTCATGCAAAATTTATAAATAGAGCTTACGGACGGGTCCTTTATCGAGGAATAACTAAACTATATGACAACGTGCGTCCTTCTGTTTTCAGAAATCGCAAATCTGGGGAGGCCAAGGATTTGAGGACGGTGATTAATAGCATTTATAAAGATAAGCAGTTCCTATCATCACTTAAAATCAATCCCGCATCTTATTCCGCACCGTATAACAATGACGGTGAAATAAACTCGATTAATCGCAATAATAAGTATATTATCGAAGCACTTTTACAGCATTATTCTGGGAACACAAGTTTCATCGATGTTGTAGATAATCATTGGGTCGCTTTGTGGATGGGATTGTACGAGTGTCAACATATGGGCCGAGGGAAAAGGTATTCTCGATACATAAAACGAATAATACCCGTTCACGACTTTGTAGAGGGGTCCACATCAGAACATAAGTCTTCCAGAAAACTTGCAGAAGATAATATGTATTTATACGTTCTCTTAATAGCTGTTCCAGATACAGATGAGAAGTATGCATGCGGCGTGCAAGAATCAGATGACTTGGTTGTTGTTGACTTGCGAAAGTCTCTTCCGTCGATATTTCTAAGGCCACATGCTCAACATGCATTGGTTGTTAGAAAACGACAGGCACCTAGAGCGGAAGATTATGATTTGGCATCACAAGTTGTTGGAGTTATCCGAGTCAGGATTGATTATGCTTCTCAATGGCTGGGCGATGGTACCCTTCTCACCCAAGACAATCTCTTTCCTCCCCCAGCATTTGACCAAGGATATGATAATCTTCTTCGTAATCCTTTGATGTTTAAGCATCCCTTCGAAATAATAACTTACTTCTAGTATGTTTTTATCTTATAATATGTTTTTACATACAAAAGTGAAACAAATACAATATGCTATTGCCCCAAATTAATAAGATAGAAATCAACCATTTCTCTCTTTATAAATCAAGAAATCAGATTAAGTTGGATTTTTCAGATGGAGTAATGTGCCTTGCTGGTGCTAATGGTTTGGGAAAATCTACCTTTGTCTCAATTGTCTCTTATGCTATGACTGGGTATGTAATTCAACCCGGAAGGCAATTCAAATCAGATAATTCAATAGCTAAATATGTTAAGAACAACGCTGGTTTTGCTTACAAATATTTTGATGGGCGAATCGCAGAGGAAGACCGTGACAGTGCTACTGTTTCGGTTGAGTTTGAACTTGCCGGTAATAAGTATTTTGTTAAAAGAAATTTCTTTGATAGTTCAGAACTTGAGGCATTTTGTCGTATCACGAAGTCAGGTGATAATACCGTGGATGAAAACACCTCTCTTCAAGACCAATATGAGTCCTTTTTTATTAAAGATGCCGGTTTGGCATCTTTTGATCAATTCGTGTTTATTCAAGGATTTGTGTTGACTTTTGATGAGAGCAAGAAGCTTTTGTTCTGGGATGCCGACTCAATGAATCGCGTGATGCATTTATTCTTTTCAGTTGATCCTCAGAAAGCTCAAAAGGCAGATGAATTAAGAAAAGACATAAAACGTTACGAGTCCAGAATGCGTAATATTCAATGGGATATTACTAAGACAAAAAAGCAACTGAATGAATTGAGCAAGAATGGCTCTTTGTCGGAAGAAGATAAAACAAGAATAGAAGACGCGATTGAAACAGAGAAGAGTCTGGCTGAAGAAGCTGATGAAAAGAGAGAGAATCTCGAATCAATCGATGTGAGCATAAAATCGACAAAAGCAGAGATTGATGATTATATAATCCGCAGGTATGCCTTAAAGACAGATTATGATGAAGCCTTTTCCTCATTATATCAAGACACCGTTGAAATAGAAGCTAATAGTAGCATACTCCAAATCCTTAAACGTATTATTGTGTCTTTGTCAGAGGACGAATCCGCAGATGTGTCTGCGCATTTTGCTGAAATGAGGGAGGAGATTGTCAATGCAATAAAAAAGAGGAAGGCAGAATCAAGGGAGGCTACTCTAGAAAGGTTAAAGACTCTTGATTTCAGAATTGCGAGTATTGACTCAAGTTCAAAGTTGTTAGAAGATAAACTTAGGCGATTAAACGAAGATAGAATAAAAGAAAAGAAAGAACTTGATGGCATCATCTCACGGCTTTCCTCGTTTCGAGAAGAGAATTATCCTTTATTAACACGAAAGTCTGAAATGCTCGAGTCTGAACAACTATTATCAGAAATAAGTGCTCTGAAGATTGCCATTGAACAAAAAATAAAAGAGAAAGAAGGTGAAGAAAAGAAAAGAGATGCTGCACAAGAGAAGTTGTGGCCGATAGAAGATGAGATCAAGAATTCTTTCACAACTATTTCTCAGACTTTTATACCAGTTTTTAAGTCATATGCAAAGAGTTTTATTGGTATGGACGTCGATATAGATTTGAATCAAATCGGAGGTGTCCTTAGTTTGTTTATAAACGTAAATGGATCAGATAGAAGGGAGCGCTTTCAATTGTCTGAAAGTCAGCAATACTTTTTGGACATTGCTTTGAGGTTCGCCCTTATTGAATATACACAGTCAAAGAATGCTTATATGTTGATTGATACACCAGAGGGGTCTTTGGATATCGCATATGAGAGTAGGGCCGGTCAAATGTTTGCAGACTTTGTAAAAAAGGGCTATTCGGTGATAATGACGGCTAACATAAACACTTCTCATCTTCTGTTACGTATGGCAGAACAATGTGGAAAAGATAAAATGCAAATAGAGAGAATGACCACTTGGACTACTCTTTCTATTGTTCAACAAGAAGAGCAATCGAGTATTGAGCAAGCCTTTGATTCAATCGAAACGAAACTATCAAGCCATGCAAATTAACCCATCTGCGACATTTGATATTCTTTACATTGCAAGTGCAACGAAGCCGAGTTATCACGACTTAAGTTTATATGAACTAAACTATTTATCGTATTTTGCTTGCCTCCTATCTCTCTATGATGGGAAGCCGGCGATGGAATGGGAGTATTCGTTTTATAAGAATGACAATGGTGTGCCTATCTCATCTGATTTAGCAGAAGCTGTTTATTATTTAGCTTGTAGAGGGAAGATAAGAGAAGAGTCTAGATATTTTTCTATTTTGCCGGAAGGAGAGACGGAACTAGAATTTTTTAAATCCTTTCACCTTTTCAAAAAGAGAATCAAATCTTTGGCTGCCGCTTGTGATTGCTTATTAACGGATTCGATTGTTTCGTTATCCTCAACATTGTCTTTAGACCCGGTTATTAAAGAATCTGTTTCACATAATCGAAAGACGCTTAATAGTGATGATAATGGATCGCTTGTTACATTGCACGCTCAGTTTGATATCATACAGAGAATTGTCGGTATGCAAAAAGAACTATTCGTGCCCGCATACATTTGGATAAACTATCTTAAGATTATTAACAATGACAGCGGAAGAACAAGTTGTTAAGCTACTGCAGCAGACGGCTTTGCTTAAAGTTCAACAAGCATATGGCATTTATACCACCGAGGACTTCAAGGAATTTATAGGGAAACTCAAAAGTCTTTATAATAGTATCGACATTTCCCAATATTCTTCAGTCGTCGCTGTTTATAGACACGTTGCCATTGGATCCGGTATTAGGGTATCAATCGATAATGTATATCAGTATGCTCACGATATAATAATGATCAACTTTCTTGATGATGGATATGTTGAGGTGTTCCAGGATAGTATTAATATTACAGAACTATCGAAACAGTCAGTTGTATATAAATGGTGCCCGAATAATAGATTGTCGGATGTGTTTGTGATTAAAGGAGAAGAGGTGCCTTTCAGTCAAGACCCTTGTTCAAATGGTTTGAGCTATTTTTCTGTAAAGACATATAAAACTCTTGAAGATGCTCTCATTTATTATAGAGACACGTTGGCTTTGGAAGCCAAAAGAAAGGTTCTTTGTGATGCTTTGAGAAAAAACAGATTATTCTTCAAAAACGCTCCAGAATGTTTATTGCAAGAGGATCTTTATGATTACTTGTTGGTTTCATTAAGGGATGCGGCTAATGTGAAAAGAGAACACAACGTTGACGAAACACACCCCGTAGATATATCGATAACATTCAAGTCTACAAATCACGTTGCTTTGATTGAGATTAAATGGGTCGGAAAATCTTTAAACGCCGAGGAGACCGATATTTCTTGTGATTATTCAGACTCTAGAGCGAATGATGGAGCAAAACAGTTGGTTGATTATATTGACGCGAATCGAGTATCTTTCCCAAGCAGCATTACGGCGGGCTATTTAGTCGTTTATGACTTGAGGAGAAAAAACAATACTGATCCGGCTAGTGATAGGATTACTAGGAGTGATGGTGATTATTATCTCTTGAAAATGTTGAAAATGAGTCCTGACTATAAAGGCCTCCGTCCAGATTATAAAGAGACGTACAGAGTCTTCATTAAAGTCGCAAAAAATGCCTATAAAGATTAACGAATCATTCATATTAAAAGGGACGAACGCTTCAAATGCTGTGGATACAATGAATCTACCACGGCATAGGTGGTATTACTATAAAGAAGGCTTTTCGCCCGAACTGGTCAATAAGGCAATTGATGAATTAGGGATAAAAGAGAATCACTTGGTAATAGATCCTTTTAATGGGAGCGGGACGGTGACATTGACTTGTGCAATGCGCGGTGTGAGGGCTATGGGTATTGAAGTAAATCCATTTACAGCTTTTATTGCAGAAACAAAAGCTCTGAATGCTGACGGCAGGCAACTATCAACTCATTCTACCGAATTAATTGATTATATAAGAAAAAACGAGTTTATATCACCGTGGACAGGCTTTTCCACTTTTACCGAGAAACCGGGCCTTGATAAATGGCTTTTTAATAAGGATGTCATTAATTCATACGAAACCGGTTTGCATTATCTTAGTCTAATTCATAATGAATCTATTGAAGCCATTTTAAAGTTAGCATTAATATCATCATTAATGGCCAATGCCAATGCTCGCCGAGATGGGAAGTGTTTAAAGTATAAAAGTCATTGGAAAGAGCATCTTTTTAATCAAGAGACATTTGTCAGTTCGCTTTCGGAAAGGATAAAGAAATGTGTGGAAGATGTGAAAGATGTGATTATTCCTGTTAGTCCTTGCATAATATGCCAAGATGCTAGAGGCGGGATTGATGAGCACCTGTCCGAACAATTTAAACTGTGTATAACATCACCCCCGTATCTTAATACATTCGATTATACTGATATTTACCGCCCCGAATTATTTATGGGCGGTTTTATACAGAATAATGAAGATTTATATCGTTTACGAATGAATACTGTGCGTTCACACATCCAAGCCAAGTGGGCGGCGCCGGTTGGGATGCGGTTCGGTCGAGAATTTAACGCGGCGATGAATCATCTCCGAAATAATGCCGAGTTGTTGATGGATAATAGAATCCCTCAAATGGTACAGGCATATTTTGAAGATATGTTCTCAGTTTTGAATTCATTGTATAATAAGGCGATGAAAGGATCGCAAGTGTGGTTTGTTGTGTCTACATCCGCATATGCGGGTTTGGAGATTCCGGTTGATGTGATAATAGGAAAAATAGGTAAAGATATAGGCTTTAAGTTGCGTTCCATTAACGAGTTAAGAAAGATACGAAAGAGGAAGACACATTACAGCAGTGATATTTCTTTTCTTCGAGAGAGTCTAATAATATTCGTAAAGTGAAGCTAAAAAAATGCATAATAATACTCAATGAAAGCAAAATAACGAAATGAAATAGTTATTTTTGTGAGTTGAGAGACTTTGTACAATTGAATTCTGAAGAAAAGATGTTTTCAGACGATATTATTGAGAAAGTATGGCAGACCGCTAGAATTGTAGATGGTATGGATGCTCGTATGATTCGTAAAGACCCCTGTGGCGCTTGGATTGTGCGAGACAAATATGGAATGGCAGACAATGACTTCGGTTGGGAGATAGACCATATTTACCCCCGCGCTTTAGGTGGGGATGACAGCCCGCAGAACCTTCGTGCTATGCATTGTGCCAACAACAGGAGCAAAGGTGATAGCTATCCCTATTATATTGTTGCCGTGACATCCGCCGGACAGGTAAATGTGCCAGTGCGCCGCGTACTGACGGTAAATAAGAACAAACGAGAAGTACTTGACGAGATGTATAAGCGTTAAACAGAAGGATATGCTTAACAGAATAGAAATAAAGGGGCTTTACGGCCATTATACATACGATTTACCACTTCGTTTCGGACAAAGGAAGGACATTTGCTTTCTGACAGGACCTAACGGTTATGGTAAATCTACTATATTGTACTTGGTGTATGCTTTTCTGAAAGCTGACATTAAGACGTTGCTGGATATACCATACGATTCGGTTGTGTTTTTTCTGAAGGACTATAAAGTGATGTTGGTGCAAGAGAGAAGTGAGGAAATCGTTGATCCGAACGACGATTCTTCTAGCAGCGATGATGATATTCCAATAATAAGCAAGTTGACAATAGTTAGTTATGCCTCTGATAGCGGAGAAGAGTTGGAACGTGTCTCTTTCACAAATCTGGAACAGGATGAAAACGCCAAGGTGTTTCCGCCGAGTTTGACGGTCTATCTTTCTTCTCTGCACGTAGAATTTATAGCAGATGACCGCCTGTGGCCTCGTAATGCTGATAATCTTGGTGTGACGAGTAAGGTAATGATGTTACAGCGTTTGTTGAAGCAATATGATGCACATTTGACGGCATTGTATAATATGCGGTTGTTGGACACCATCAGAAAGCATAATCCGGCAGAGGTCAAGTACGAAGAATTGGAAGAAGAAGAATTGGTGAAACGGGCTGAAGATAAACTGTCTGCATTTAATAGAATCGGCTTGGCCACCCATCTGACAGATTCCGAGACGGCAAACGACGATCATTACCTAAAGTTAATGCAAATGATTGCCGTTGACAGTGTATTGACATATGAGGATTTGTTATATAGGAGGTTAAACCTGTTGTATGACATTATTGAGAGGTCGGAGTTCTCTGACAAGAAATTGGTGTTGGATACGGAACACGGATTGTTTTTTAAGAGTGATGACACTATTATTATTCCAGAAGACTTGTCATCGGGAGAGCAGCATTTCGTTATTCAGTTGATAACGCTACTTATTAAGGCAGAGCCGGGGTCGTTGATTTTGATAGATGAGCCGGAGTTGTCGTATCATCCTGCATGGCAGATGGATTACCTTAAAAACTTGAAGCAAATTGCTGAAATAGGGGAATTCCAGTTTATTCTTGCCACCCACTCGCCACAGATATTTGACTATCGCTGGGGCTATACTATTGACCTGTATAAACAAACGACCAACGATGCGGAGAGAACTGAAGAAGGCGATTGATCAGGCTCGTGATGTGGAGGGACAGATTCGCTCCGCACTGCGAACACCTATGAAGCGCAACACACTCTGGATTATTACAGAGAGTGACTACGATTGTGAGGTGTATGAGCGTTTTTTTAACGACCGTGTTGTGGTGAAACCCTCATACGATGAGAATGGAAATGGTAGCTGTGACAATGTTGTAAGAATCGTGAACAGCATACTGAAATCGAAGGAGACGAAGCGCATTGTGGGTATTCGGGATGCTGACTATCAGTACTTCCTACCAGAAAGGTTTGTGTATCCGGATAATGTTCTGCATACGGATGAGCGGGATATTGAGATGATGATGTTATGCTCTCAATCTGTCGTACGTGATTTGGTGAATTGGAATCCAGAGTATTCGGCAAAGATAAACGTTGTAAAGCCGATAGCCTGCTATATGGGGCGGATTCGCATTTGGCACATTGCTGGGCGAAAGACCACGAGTATGAAGAAGTTCAAGATAGCGGTAGTATGGGATGAGAATGCGAGTCCACAGAAACCTAAGCCGCACTGGAAAAGACTTCTGCTAGAACGTTACAACAGGCTTACCCACGAGCATCTGAACGCCATAATGCTTTCTTCAATCAAGAATCGTTTCGGATTGGATGACAACCTGCAATTCGGAAAGATTTGTCGCGGCCATGACTTTGTGCAACTGTTGGGATTGGCGATGGTTCAGACGGACTACTCCAGTAAGCAAATATATGAGAGAATAAAGTATAGCTATTCGAAACAAGACTTCTCGCGGACGAATCTTGCCCATAATATCGCGTCTTTTGCTAACCAATTTGGGATGGTTGTGATGTGATTATAAGTAAGACATAGACGGATTTTCTATCCACGAAAGTACCCGTAGAAAGAGTGAGATATGCGCCTTCTTAATTGTAGTCGCTTCCCCATAAATCAATCATAAGCAAAGAAAAAATCAACAATAAACTATGAGCGTATTCAAAGACAAAACCCTCCTGATTACCGGAGGTACAGGAAGTTTCGGAAATGCGGTGCTGAACCGCTTCCTTAGGACAGATATCGGCGAGATTCGCATCTTCAGCCGGGACGAGAAGAAACAGGACGATATGAGGCACGACTTCCAGGCAAGGATGCCGGAAGTGGCAAACAAGATCAAGTTCTACATCGGCGACGTGCGCAACAAGAGCACTCTCCACTATGCCATGCAGGGGGTGGATTATGTGTTCCACGCGGCCGCCCTCAAGCAGGTGCCTTCCTGCGAGTTCTTCCCGATGGAGGCCGTGAAGACGAACGTCATCGGCACGGACAATACCCTTGATGCGGCAATTGAGGCAGGCGTTAAGTGCGTGATCTGCCTCTCCACCGACAAGGCCGCGTACCCCATCAACGCGATGGGTATTACCAAGGCCATCGAGGAGAAGATTGCCGTGGCAAAATCAAGACTCAGCGGCAACACCAAGATCTGCTGCACCCGTTACGGAAACGTCATGTGCTCCCGCGGCAGCGTTATTCCTCTGTGGATCGACCAGATCCGCAAGGGCAATCCCATCACCATAACGGAGCCTAAGATGACGCGTTTCATCATGAGCCTTGAGGAGGCTGTGGACCTTGTCCTCTTCGCTTTTGAGAACGGTAAGAATGGCGACATCCTGGTTCAGAAGGCGCCGGCATGCACCATCCAGACGCAGGCGGAGGCCGTTGTGGACCTCTTCAGGCATCAGGCTCCGAGCGAGCCGGAAATCCGCGTCATCGGCATTCGCCATGGCGAGAAGATGTATGAGACTCTCCTTACCAAAGAGGAGGCGGCGAAGGCCATCGACATGGGGAATTTCTATGCCGTTCCGGCCGATAACCGGGACCTCAACTACGACAAATACTTCAAGGACGGCGACACCAAGCGCGCCACCATCGATGAGTTCAACTCCGACAACACCATTCGCCTGAATCTTGAGGAGACCAAGGCGAAGATTGCCTCCCTGGAGTACATCCAGAACGAGCTCAACGGGATTCCTAACATTGTGAAGTAGCTTGTCATTTCGAGTTACCTTTTTGTCATTTCGAGCTTGTCGAGAAATCTCTATCTTATGAAAATTCTAGTTACTGGCGCCAAGGGCTTCGTGGGCAAAAACCTCTGCTGGGCGCTGAAAAATATTGCCTCGGGCAAGGACCGCCGCTTTCCGGACCTGCCGATAGAAGCGGTGTACGAGTACGACCTGGATTCCACTCCGGATGAGCTGGATGCCTGGTGTGCCGATGCCTCCTTCGTCTTCAACCTCGCGGGGGTGAACCGTCCCAAGGACCAGGCCGAGTTCATGGCCGGGAACTTCGGCTTCGCATCGACCCTCCTGGACACCCTGAAAAAGCATGGGAACACCTGTCCGGTGATGCTCTCCTCCTCGCAGCAGGCCTCTCTTACGGGCCGATTCGGGGATTCCGAGTACGGCCGTTCCAAAAAGGCCGGGGAGGATCTTTTCCTCCAGTATGGGGCCGATACCGGCGCGCGGATGCTGGTCTACCGCTTCCCGAATCTCTTCGGCAAGTGGTGCCGCCCCAACTACAATTCGGCCGTGGCAACGTTCTGCAACGCCTTTGCGAACGACCTGCCCTACACCGTGAACGACCCGTCGGTGGAGCTTGAGCTCCTGTATATCGACGACCTTGTGGACGAGATGATCGCCGCCCTCCGGGGCTGTGAGCATCGCTGCGAGTTCGACGGGCTGGAAGTGCTGCCATCGGCATCGGGCCGATACTGCTACTGCCCCGTGACACATCACGTCACCCTGGGCGAAATCGTGGAGCTGCTGGGCGAGTTCGCCGCGCAGCCATCGACCCTGATGATTCCGGAGATTCCTTCCGGCTCGTTTGCCAAGAAGCTGTACAGCACCTATCTGTCGTACCTGCCGTATGAAAAGACGGCTTTCCCGCTGAAGATGAATGTGGACGAGCGGGGCTCGTTTACGGAGCTTGTGCATACCCATAACGCCGGACAGGTGTCCATCAACATTTCCAAGCCCGGCATCACGAAGGGCCAGCACTGGCACCACACCAAGTTCGAGCAGTTTATCGTTGTCAAGGGCCACGGCCTCATTCAGCAGCGAAATCTCAACGACCCCGAGGGCAAAGTGCTGGAATGGGAAGTCTCCGGCGACCACATCCAGGCCGTCCACATGCTCCCGGGCTACACTCACAACATCATCAACCTGAGCGAGACGGAGGATCTGGTAACCGTGATGTATTGCAACGAGGTCTTCGATCCCTCGCGCCCGGACACTTTCTTTGAACCTGTAAAATGATAAATATGGCACAATTCAAAAATAACGGAAAGCTGAAGCTTCTCATCATTGTGGGTACCCGCCCGGAGATTATCCGTCTGGCGGCTGTGATCAACAAATGCCGCGAGTACTTCGACTGCCTCCTGGCCCACACCGGCCAGAACTACGACTACAACCTTAACGGCGTGTTCTTCAAGGACCTCAAACTTGCCGATCCCGACGTGTACATGGAGGCCGTGGGGGCCGATTTGGGCGAGACCATGGGCAACATCATCGCCAAGAGCTATCAGCTGATGGTTGAGGTGAAGCCCGATGCCGTGCTGGTTTTGGGTGATACGAATTCGTGTCTCTCGGTGATTGGTGCCAAGCGGCTGCATATCCCCATTTTCCATATGGAGGCAGGAAACCGCTGCAAGGATGAGTGCCTGCCGGAGGAGACGAACCGCCGCATTGTAGATATTATCTCCGATGTGAACATGGCCTACTCCGAGCACGCCCGCAGGTATCTGGCCGATACCGGACTGCCGAAGGAGCGTACCTATGTCACCGGCTCGCCGATGGCGGAGGTGCTGCATAATAACCTGGCGGAGATTGAGGCTTCGGATATTCATGCCCGGCTCGGTCTTGAGAAGGGCAAGTACATTCTTTTGAGCGCTCACCGCGAGGAGAATATCGACACGGAGAAGAACTTCCTGTCGCTGTTCAATGCGATTAACAAAATGGCCGAGAAGTACGACATGCCAATTCTGTACAGTTGCCATCCCCGCTCCCGCAAGCGCCTGGAGGCCAGCGGCTTTAAGCTGGACCCGCGCGTCATCCAGCACGAGCCCCTCGGCTTCCACGGCTACAATTGCCTGCAGATGAACGCCTTTTGTGTTGTTTCCGACAGTGGTACCCTGCCGGAGGAGAGTTCGTTCTTTACCTCCATCGGCCATCCCTTCCCGGCCGTGTGCATCAGGACTTCCACTGAGAGGCCTGAGGCTTTGGATAAGGGTTGCTTTGTGCTGAGTGGCATCGACACGCTTGGCTTGCTGCAGAGCGTTGACGTGGCTGTTTCGCTGATTCGTGACGGCCTGCCGGGAATTCCCGTGCCGGATTATGTGGACGAGAATGTATCGACCAAGGTGGTGAGGATTATTCAGAGCTACGTTGGTGTGGTGAACAAGATGGTGTGGAGGAAGTTCTAGAGATTTCTCGACTACGCTCGAAATGACAAGACAATGAAAATAACACAGGAATTATTGAATGATTTAACGGCGAAGGCTAAGTCTTCGCCGCGTTTGCGAATGAACCTGGACCTCCGCAATTCTGCCGCCGACGGCTCTCAGCGGATGCTCAACGCCATCGAGCCTGGAAGTCCGCTGCCGATTCATCGACACATGAAATCGTCGGAGACGGTGGTATGCCTTCGCGGGCATCTGCGGGAAGTGTTCTATGATGCGGATGGACGCGTTATCGACACCATCGACCTGATTCCGGGAGGCCCTGTCGTCGGGCTTTGCATTCCCATCGGCCAGTGGCATACGGTGGAGGTGCTGGAGAGCGGAACGGTGATTATGGAGGTGAAGGACGGGGCGTATGAGCCGCTGGGGCCGGAGGATGTGATGGAGTTGTAGGGTGTTGTCGGCAGTTGGGTTTTGTGGGATGGCGGTTGGGCTGATCGGCTTTGGTGGGGCCATCGACAAGAATTAGCATCGACCCATAAAGAGGATTATCGACCAGAAAATACTTGATGAATTGACGGCATCGGCAAAGTCTTCGCCGAGACTTAGGATGAATTTGGATTTTCGGAATAGGCCGGAGGATGGGTCACAGAGGATGCTTAACGCCCTCGAGCCGGGGACGGTGATGGCTAT
>JAEEGI010019912.1_pt1 | contig 13494 bp, 10 predicted proteins | sample 8958751 | NCBI WGS metagenome assembly JAEEGI01 (sample SAMN16246545, study PRJNA631951) | gut metagenome | biome: gut microbiome; feature: rumen; material: KS-attached | host: Bos | place: Iran: Karaj | collected 2018-10
TTGATTCTTTTTTTTTTTGATTTTGGTATTATTTCTAATTCTTCTGGTTCTAACTCTTCATCATCTAAACTTTCTAATTCTTCTTCTATATTATAATCATCATCTGAATAATCTTCTTCATCTTCAGTATAATTTACTTTCTTTTTTATTTTTCTTAGTGATTTACTCATAATTTATTTAATAAGAAAATTTGTTTTTTTTAAAATAGACCTAAATTATATTCTGATCAGTATTATTTAGTTGATGAAAGTTAAATTTAATTAATTAAAAATAATGAAGAATAAAAATAAATAATTTAACTAAAAGAATTTAGTATTTTTTTCAAATATAAGTGAAAAAATACAAATCACTCATATTAAAACATTCATTATTAGAAATATACTTATATGAATTTTCTTATTAATCATAATATATAAAAAATAAGAAATGTAATATCATTTATTTGAAAAACAACAATAAATGAGGATATTATTAATATTAAATTATTAATATCAATTTATAGATTAAATGTTACTTTATTGTAAAAAATTCTACAATTACTTTAATTAAAATATTATTCAGAATTATACTTAATAACCACTTTATATATGGAAATAAAATAATTAATCACTTAATATTTAGAAGCCACAAAAATTACACTTAAAAAAATTATAAATATTTTTGACATTTTTAATTTCTATAATAATTATTCAAAATTAACAAAAAAAAATAATATCTGTAAATTATATTTAATTAATTCTCTTATTTTATTTATAATTTTTTCTAATATTATTCAATAATTTTTTATTATAATGAAAAACAATAAAAAAATTCCTACTTCGAAAAGTTTTCAAAGTTATCAAGTTGAGAAAGATAATAATATGAAAATGAAAAAAAATGTTTTAGAGAATGAATTATTAACATCAAATAATTTAAAAGGGATTTTAATGGAAGAATTAAATGCAATTGAAGAAAAAGTTGAACAAATGAAAATTGATAATTTAAATTTAATTCAAGATTATGAAAATGAAGTCAATACTTTACAAAAATCTAATGATTATTTATTAAATATCCAAAGTGGTAATCATGCTAATAATGCAAAAGAACTTGAAGAAAATATTAATGAATTAAAAGAACAAATAATAAATTTAGAAAATGAAATTAAAGAAAAAGATAAAATATTTAAAGAAGTTAATAAAAAAATTCTCCAATTAAATAATGAAAAAAGAGAACATGATGAAAAAATGATGAGATTAAAAGATCAATATAGAAATGAATTAATTGAAAAAATGAAAAATAGATATATAAAATTAGAAGAACATAAAGAAAATAAAAATGTTTATCTTGAAGAAGATATTCAAGAAGAAGATGACAATAATAATAATAATAATGATAATAATGATAATAATGATAATAATAATAATAATAATAATAATTTAAATGAAAATTCAATACAAGATATGATAGAAAATAATAATAATGAAAATAATACAACACCTCAATAAATTAATTATTAAATTTTTTTAAACAAATAACATAAATTTAAATATTTCCTAATATTTCATATTAAATATGATATAAAAAAGTAAATCTAATTCTCAATTAATTGTTCATTTTTATAAGGTGTTTCTTTTTTATAATATATTAAAATTGCTGAAACACAGCTACAAATTAAAATAGCAATAATCCCAAAAGCAATAAGATAAATCCAAAAACCATTTGTATTTTCTTTAACTGGATAATCAAATTCTGCAACTTCATCAGCTAATTTAATAAAATCCAAAGCCCAATTATTAAAAGAAGAATAATCGCTTATATATTCTGATAAATCTCTACTAATTCCATTCCCAATGTATACTAAACCATAACCTTTGACTCTATCAAAAAATAATCCTCCAAATAAACCATAAGCATTAGCAGTATGTCCTGTAAAATTAAAATTTTTAGTTTCATGAATTCTATTTTTACCTTCATTAGTAATTATCATTGGTCCACCTGCATAAGCTCTATCATAATCATCTTGAGTATTTCCATTTTTACCATCATATTTCCAAATAATTTCTAACATTTTATCAATTGTTTCTTTTTTTAAAATTGTATTATTATTATATGTTCCATTATTAATAAACATTTGAACTAAATGAGTCAATTCACTTATTGAAATTCTTAAATTACCTTGAGGACCATATAAAGCACCATTTGTTCCTATTACATATTCACTATAATCTGCTTGTGGATATCCTTTAGAAAAATCATCCATTTGTGCAACCCAATCTCCTTTTACATTAAATTTTCCATCTTTTAATTTTCTATATATTGTTCCTGTCATATCTAAAGTTTCATTAGACATTTCATATATATTAAAACTTCCTGTTATATTTAATGGCCGTAAAACTTTTTTTATCATATATTTATCAAATCTTTCATTTGTTACATTTTCAATAATTGTTCCTAAAAGACAATAATTCATATTTATATATTCGAAATAATTTGGTCCATGATCAAAATCATAACATTTATCATAATAAATAGATGAATTTTCTGTGAAAAAATCCTTAATATGATTATTGTATTTTATATTATAATTTGCAGTATCACCATCTTCTCTAACTGATGATGTGTGACTTAATAACATTTGAATTGTTATATTTATGTCTTTAAACTTTGGGTTTCTTAAAGTAAAACCTAAATATTCAGAAACATCTTTTTTAATATCTAATTTTCCTTCTTCAACTAATTGCCATATTGCAATTGCAGTAAAAAGTTTAGATATTGAAGCTGTTCTATATTTTGTATTTTCATTTGAAGTTTTATTTTCATAAATTCTTGATGTACCTGTTGAATTACAAAATAGTGTTTTATTGTCTTTTATTATTGCTAAAGATGCTGCTAATAAAGGACTTTCTTCTTTTGTTATTATATCATTTAATTTTTTTAATATTTCATCATTTGATAGATTTTTTGATAATATAAAGGAGATAAAAATGAAAACTAATATTAAATTTATTATTTTCATATTTATATTTTATTTATATAATGAATGGATTTAAAAATTAAAGTTTATTTCTTTAAATAATAATAATAAATTATTCAATAATTTTGTTGAGAATAATTTTATCTTTTCCTTGATTTAAATTTTCATCAACTTTGTTTAGAATTTTCTTAAATTCTTCAAGTGATTTTTGTTGACTGTCTGCATAAGGATCTTCATTTATTAAATTATTACTATAATTTCCCATAGAATTTCCAGTTAAAATATTCCTTCTTCCACTTCTTAACATAGTAGAATTTTGATTTTGAAAATCAATAGGATAATTATTATTATTATAATTTCCAGATTGAATGTAATTTCTTGAATTATTATTTGATAATTTTGGTGAGGTTGATTTTAATTTATCATTGAAATCTGTTTTTTTTTCTAATTTTTCTTTTTCTCTTTTTAATTTATCATTTTCTTCAATTAATTTATTTTTTTCATCGTTTGATAATTTTAATTTTACTTGATATTCCTTAATTTTTTTTGCATATGATATTAAGACACTTTCAAAAGATTTTACTTTTTGATTAAATAATTCGTTAACTTCTTTAATTCCAAAATTAAATTGTTCATAACCATTTTTTAACTCAGAATTTTGTCTAATTAAATCATCTCTTTCAATTAATAATTGATTAACTGTATTTTGTGTTTCTTGAGCTTCATATAAATTATCTTCAGAATTTAAATTTAAATTATATTCTTCAGTTTTTGTATTAAATTCTTTTTGAATTTCTTTATTTTTCTCTTCTAATTCTTTTATTATTTTATCTTTAATAATTAATAAATTTTCTAATTCCCTTATTTTATTTTGTAAATCATTTAATATTTTTTTTAATTCTATATTTTCATTTGAAACTGTTTTTGTTTTGTTTTCTAACTCATTAAAATCATTCATTATCATTTGAGAATATTGAATTGAATTATTATTATTTTGTGTTTCTTGATTTTCATTATTATTTATTGAATTTAATCCATTTTGTAATTCTGAAATTACTTTATCTCTTTGAATAATTTCTAAATTTTTCATTTTCGTTAAATTTTTAATTTCATTTTCATATTGATTTTGAATTTCAAATATTTTATTTTGTAAATTTTTATTATCAAATTCTAATTTATTTTTAATCACCGACATTTCATTTAATTGATCAGTTAAACTAGAAATATGAGAATTAATATTTTGAGAATTATTATTTTGATAAAATTGAGAATTCATTAACATTTTATTTTTTTGAGATAATTCTGCATTTATATAATTTAATTCTGTATTTTGCCTTTCAAGTTCAGAAATTTTAGATTCAAATTGTTCATTTTTATATTTTAAATTATCTAAAATAGCACTTATATCTCTAATTGTATTTTCCTTTAAACTTAAATTAGAATTTGCTCTTATTTTTTCTTTTTCAAGTAAAATATTTGCTTTTTTTAAGGATTCTATTTCATTTTGTTGATTTGATATCATTTGCTCTAAATTTTTTATATATAATTTCATCTGGTCAAAACTATCTTTTTGTATTTCTTGTGGAAAAGAAGTTTGATTTGGGTTGAACATAATTTTATAAAGAATCTAATTATTTTTTATTTTTTATTTATGAAAAATAAATATTTATTAACAGAATTTAAAAAATTTTTTTTATTAATCTAATTTAAAGATTATTTTATTTCCATTGCACTTATAGTTTCTTTTTTAAAACCTCCATTTCTTATAATCCATTGATATAAATTTTGATTACCAATTTCTATCATTACAGGAAAATAAATAAATAATATAACTAAGTTTTTAAAAAATAAATATTTATTAAATAATACAATTAAAACCCCAAGACATCATTATTGGAATTCCTTTATAAATTAATCTAAATGCTTTTCTTACATATGATATAGGTTGAATTTGATTTGATGAATTTGATGAATTTGTTTCCATTATAAAGAATTTTATATATATTTTTTTATATTTTTTAAAAATAATTATTTCAATATATTAAACTTTCAAATTAATTTATGGATTATGATTATTTATAAATTTTGTTATATTTAACATTAATTCAACATTTTCTCATATAATTGTTAAATTATCTATTGATGAGCAGACATATCAAACTGAAACTTTACTTTTAAAAAATATACCTCAAAATAAAAATATAGTAAAATTAATTACATATGGAGTAGGATTTTTAGAAAGAGGAAGTTCATTAGAAAATTATGAAATAACAAGTTATTTTTCAAATGAAGAAGTTAAATATGCAGTATTAGAATATTTACCAAATTGAGAATTATTTAAATTATATAAAAATCCCAGAAATAGGATTTAATGAAGAAATATCACGTAAAATTTTTTCAGATTTATTAGAAGCTGTTGAAGCTTGTCATAAAGTGGAATTAGTCATGGTGATATTAAATTAGAAAATATTTTATTAACTGAAGACTTTCAAATTAAATTAATTGTATATTCTAGAAATATTAATGATGATTAATTTATGAAAATATTGAAATTAGTCTACTTAAGTTTGGATTATTTATTTCATCTAAAATTGATTTTCTCTTTTCTTCAAAAAATTCTTTTGTCATTTGAAATTCTCTTTTATTTTCTCTATCCACTTTATCTATTTAGAATTTCAAATTCTGAATTTGCACATAACAGTTTTGTTTAACTTCTATAATATCTTTATAAATTATTTGTTTAAATTTTCAAATATTTTCTTTTTTAATGTGTTGTAATTTTTTTCATTAATAAAAGAATTATATAAATTATAATCTCTTCCTCAAACATAAAATAATTTAAAATCAATAATATATAATGAATTTAAGTTATATTATTAAAATATTTTTAATTTATAAGAAAAACTTATAATAATTTTATGGATGTTATGGAATTGTTTAATAAAATTAAAGAAGAAAATTATAAATATGAACAAAGAATAGCAAATAGAATTATGGAAGGAAATGAAAATTTAAAAAACACTCTTGCAAAAATTAAAAAAGATATGGAAAAATTATCAATTCATTCTAATGTCAATTATGAAACATTTAAAAATGATTACAAAAGAGAACAAAATTTTCAAATGACAAATCTCAATCCAAATTATAAAATAATAAATACAAATTCAATTGAAAGTGATAATGAAAATATTGAGAATAATAATGAGATAAATTTTAATAATCATTATGAAAATAATAAAGATAATTTAAAGGATTATCAGAATGAAGAAGAAAAATCATTAATAAAAGAAGAATTTACAAATAATAATAATAAATTGATTAATGAGAATTTAAATAATAATAATTTGATTAATGCAATATCTAGTCATCAAAGGAATAAAGGAATAAGTGATAGTTTTTCAGTAAATAAAAATAAAAAAACTTCAATTAATTCAGATTCTTTTAGTAAATCTTCCCAAAATATCAAAGATAAAAATAATAACAATAATATTACAGATAATAATAAAATAAATGATAATAATAAAATAAATGATAATAATAAAATAAATGATAATAATAAAATAAATGATAATAATAAAATAAATGATAATAATAAAATTAATAAAAAAAGTAAACAAATAATAATAGATAAGAAAAGTCCAAAAATACAATTTATTAAAACAACTCTTAAAAATGTGAAATTAAATAATAAATTGAATAACAAAAAGAAAAAAGGATTATTTTCAAAATCTCCAGAATTATTATTTAAGAATAAAATAAAAAAGAATAAAAATTTAATTCCAAAAAATAAAAGTATTGCAAGTACAACAATACTATCTACCTCAAAAAAAAAATCTGAATCAGAAAAGAAATTAATAAATAATGAAAATGAAATAAATAATCAATTGAAAAAATCAGGAAGTTTAGATTCTAATCATTTTTATTATGATGTTGATTCAGATAATAGAATAATTTCTAAATATAATTCATCAAAAAGAAGTTTTAAATTTAATAAGAGTAATTCAGATAATTTTGATTCTAATTTTAATTCAAATTTCAATTCAGATTATAATACAATAAATGTAAATTCAAATAATAATAATTTAAACAGTAATAATAATAATAATAGTTCTTTTTTAAAAAATGCTTCAAGAAGAGCTATTTATAATAGTAATTCAGGTTCAAATACAAGAAAAGAATTTTATCTTAATCAAAATTCTTTAACTAATTTAAATCCTTCTTATTCTAGTAATTTTTTTTATGTTTCAGAAAATATAAATAATGATTCAAAGTCAAATTCTTCTAAAAATGTAAAAAAAAGAATGTATTCATCTCAAGAAAATATTATTAGCAATCAAAATTATATGAAAGATTTTAATATTAAAGAAGAAAAAAGTGAAAATTTAGATTCTATTGATACTTCAATTTTAAATACAAATAATCAAAAAATAATACAAACGCCTTCTTCAAATGAAATTGAATTAAATGAAAAAAATATATTTAAAAATAAATTAAGCCAAGCGAAAAGAGAATATATAAAATTAAGAAATGAAATTGTTATATTAAAGAAGAAAAAAAATTATTTAACAAAATCAATAGTAGAAAATGAAAAAACTCCTTATATTCCAAGGCCAAAATTTTTAAGAAAATTTCCAACTTTAAGTGATTCTAAAAAAATAAACCGAAATAAATCTGCTAAAAATTTAGAAAATAAATTAGTAAAAGATATATATGAGGATTTTAAATTAAAAGAAGAAGAATTATTAAAAAAATTAAATCAAAATGATAATTATCCTGATATTGATCCTAATGATGATCCTTTAGGAAAGTATGTTGACGAAATTATATATAAAAGTTTTAGAAAATATAAAAATAGACAATGCTTAAATTGTACATCACTATTATCAAAAGGATTATCAGCTAAAAATTGCAATAAAAAACATCATATTTTCAAAATATATTTTGATAAATAAAAATATTTTTTTTAGTTAATATTTTTTTTAATGAAATATAAATGATATTATTTAATGTATAAATAAAAAATGAATTTTAAAAATTAAAAATGATGATAATCATATTAAAGTAAATACTTTATTTATTTTCTTTAAGTAAAAATCTAATAATAAATAAAAACTTAAAAAGAGCCATTTTTCTTTTCTTCATTTTTAATTTTAAATTTCTTATAAATTATTCCTTTATCTCTTTCATCTTTATTAGGATTATAATATTTATGAATAACTTTAGGATGACTAAGAGGATTAAAATCTTGAGGACCAAAAGTTCTTAAACCAATTTCAAATCCACTTAAAGAATTACCATGATCACTTAATAAATGTCTAATGCTATTTACATTTTTAGTTTTATATTTCATATTATATTTTTCTCTTTCTAAATGTTCTCCTAACCAATCAGCAGCAAACTTTTTATTTGGTCTTACAGTTTTTCTAATAATTTTATCATTTTCATATTGCATTTTTTCATTAAAATGTTCAAAATCTCTAACAACATATTTATTAATTCTTTGTAAATTTTCTTTAGACTTTTCTCTTAAAGGAGGTAAAAAATTAGTAGAAAGAGCTTTAGGAGAATAAGCTAAATTTTTCCATTCTTCATTATGTTTAACAAGTTTAACACCTTTACTAGGTTTATATTTTCTCAAAGTACTTTCATAATTAATTTGACTTGAATTAATAATAAAGCAATTTTTTTGAACTAAATGATTTAATTTAAAAGGATTGTCATAATGTAAAAAAGGTTCTGGAGCAGTAGGAACTCTTGTTTTTCTTGCAAAATTTTCAAAATCATTTTCATAAAAAGTTGGTGGATTAAATGATATTTCTTTTGATATTTTCCATTTTTTTTTATCGTCTCTTAATTCTAATGTCCAATCTAAATCTCCTTGAGTAAATGCATGATTTTTTAATAAATGTACATATTCATTTATATTTTTTGGATATATAAATGCTGACTCAATTTTTGAATTCTTTGATTTAAGTGGATCAAAGTTTATTGTATTTGAATTTTTCATTGATTTTGAAGTGTCATACGTTGTTTTTGTCATTGTTTTTGCTTGATCATTACTCTTAATTGCTGATATGTCTTTTATGTTTTGTTTCATTGAGTTTTTTTTCATTTTTTTTAGGATTATTTTATTTTATTTGTTATTTTTTTATTTTATTGTTTATTTAGTTTTTAAATTATTATTATTGTATATTGAAACAATTGAATTTAATTTCAATTATGAATTATTTAATTAAATGATTAAATAATTATTCATAATATTTTAAATTTTAAAATACAATTACTAATCAATAAATAATTAAAAAATATTAAATAAAAAAAAAACTATTTTTAAATATATTTAAATATTATAATTTAAAAATTATTCTATACAATTTAAATAAATATAAATTAAAATTGAATGTTCTTCTTCATCCAACTAAAATAGTATTAAAAAACAATCTAATAATAAAAAATCCAATATATCCTTTTGTTGAAGAACTAATTTATTTGTTTCAAAATTTCTTCAAAATTAAAAAACATTCTATTTATTTTCCTAACGTCATAAGCAGGAGCAATATAAGTCATTAAATAATTCATTACACTATATAAATCACAATCATTTTTATCAAAATAAAAACTATTAATTAAAATTCCATTACTTAATTGATTTGCAAATGAATACATATTATTATCAATTAAAACGACATTTTTTAAATCAACTCCAACAATTCTTAAATCCTTAATATTTACATTATTGACTTGAATACAAGAATTTCTATATAATCTAAATTTGATGAATTCATTATTTGGATCTAAATAATTTATAATTGCATCAGCATAATCTTTAGTAGAAGCAGTGAAAATTCCAATATCAAAAAATTGAGAAATTTCTTCCAAAAATTTTTGAAGTCCATTTCTAACAAAAATTCCAACGGAAATTTCTTCTTGATCATCTAAAGAAGTAAACTTAATTATTTTATCATAAGGATGATTTATATCATTTAAATATTCTTCTTGGAAATCAGCATGAATTAAAGTTTCATCTAAATCCAATAGAACTAATTTTTTTCCAGAAATTATATTTCGAGAAATTTCATTTTTTCTTATGTCTAAATATAAATGCTTATCTAATAAAGCATAATTAAAGTTTAATTTGTTTATTTTTGAAATTCCTTTTAAAGTTTCAGTAATATAATTATCATAATTACCAGCAAAATTCTCATTGCAATTTATAATTTGAAAATGTATTTTTGAACTTTGAGAATAGAAATCTTTTATTTTATTTAAAATATCTTCTTCACTGTTTATTGTTGAAGCTGCATCATTTGGAAAGGAAAGATTATTTGATTCATTTGGTGTGTTCATTTCTGGAAGAATTATTTCTGATTGAATGTCTTTTGAAAGTGAAGTGCTGATCGTTGCTGATTCACTCATTTTTTAATATTATTTTTTCTAATAAATCGTCTTATATATGAAAATTTTATTATTTTTTATATTTTTTAAATGTTAGAATTTAAATTTAAATTTTGGAAAAATAAACTCTAAATTTTGTTCATTTTTTATTTTGTTATTTCTATTTTTTTTAAATAACTCTTAAGTTCTGATTGATTTTAGTTTTATATTAGATTGTAAATTAATTCATTTCATTCTTTTTCAAAATATATTATTTATTATAAGAAATATTAGGTTATATTTTTATTAATTTTATAACAAATTAAATTAATAACCGAATTTTATGGATAAAAAAATGAAATATTAATTTTTATTTTCTTAAAAATTTAGATTTAATTCCCTTTTAATTAATTCCAACTATTTTTAAAACTATAATTTTCTTTAACTATATTAAACAAAAAAAAGTTTAAAAAAAAAATTCAAAAATTGTAATAATATTAATAAACTGATTATTCTTTGAATAAAATCTTTATTTATTTCATTGATATTTCATTTTTTAAATTTAAACAAAATATTTAAAACATATTTTAAATCAAAATTCAATTTAAATGTGTAATCCTTTACATAAAAAAAATTATAAAGAAGACGATTACTTTAACTCCAAATTATATTTTAATTTAGGAAAATACAATAATCAAATACCAGAAGTATTTGATAATTTAGATCCAATCATAGATAATCAAAATGGAAAATATCTTCAACAATGTTTATCAAAGGATCTTTTAGATACTATAGATGATTTAATTCCAGAAAATGAATCAAAAAATAATATTGTATTCGATGAAACAACAGATACTTCTTTAGTAAATAATTCTTCAATTAAAAATGATTCTTTTGAAGATAGTTTTGTTAATCCAAATACAATTAAGGAACTTATCCCTTTAATTAAAGAAGATTATTCATTTACTCCAAAAAATTTTATTCCACTTCAGAAAAAAAATATAAAAAGAAATTATAATGGAAGAAGTGGTGATTGGATTTGTTTTTATTGTAAAAATTTAAATTTTTCTTTTAGGAATAAATGCAATAGATGTGGAATTCCAAAACAACAATCTTTTTTTAAATCTAATAAAATTTATTCAAAAAATTAAAAAAGAGTAAAAAAGTCATTTATTCTTTATTTTTTAAATTTTTGAATAATAGTATGTATATAAAATATAGGATAATTATTAATATTTATTTAAAGTGTTTTTTTAAAATTGGGAATTAAGAAAAAAAATAATTTTACTTTAATATTTTTAACAGTAATTAAATAATAAATAAAAGAGAAATATTTAAATAAATATTTTCCCATAAAATAAAATATCATATTTTCAAATGCTCTTCAAGCATTTTAAATATTTTTATGGAATTATATTTTGCACATAATCCCATTAAATTAGGATATTCTTCACCACTATCTAGAACACTTAAATCTTTCATTTTATTATTTTTATAATCATTAATTTCTTTAAAATAATTATATAAATCTCCAAAATAATCTTCTTCCATAATTATATTTCTAAAATTCACAAGTAAATCTGAAATTTTTTTTTTATCATCATTATTCATTTTTTCTTTATCAATTCTATCTATTAATTTTTTTTCTTCATTAAATTTACCATATTCTATATCTTCAATTTGACCATCTTCATTATATTTCCCATAATAACCTTCAATAAAATTATCATTATTCATTTTTCCATAAAGAACCTTTTCCAAAGAAGCATTGAAATAAAAGCAATGATCTCCTTTTTTTTCCATATTATTATTGAAACCTCCATAATATAAATAATATTGGTCTTTTTTTTTACTCATATAAACCCCTTTAACACAATTATCCATTTTGAAATCACCTACAACTGAATCAAATTCAGAATTATCAAAATCAGAAAAAGGTTCAATTGTTTTTTTTTCTTTTAACCATAAATAAATTCCTCTTCCATCTTTTAAATTATCTTTCCATCTTCCCCAATAAAATTCACTTTTTCTTATTTTTTTCCCTACAGTACTTGGCCAAATATATAATCCATGTCTATTTCTTTCATCATGTTCATAACCACCAAAATATTCTTCTTCATTTATATATTTGTTTAAACAATAACCATCTTTTTGAAAACTGTTGTTGAATACTCCTAAAAACTTTACCCCATTTTTATTTATATCTGCTATATAATAATCCTTTGTTTCAGATTCTTCCCAAACTTTTATTTTTATTCCTTCTTCTTCATATTTTCCTCCTAAATTTATTCCTTCTGATATTTTTACTTTTTCAAGTTTTATTTCTGTGTCTGTTGTTTGTGTTTGGGTTTTTTCTGAAGGTTCCATTATTTATAAAATGTTAATTTATTTTTTTTTTTTATTTTACATTTTTATTTTTTATTTTTGAAAAAAATATAAAATATATTAAATTAATTGATCTGATTTAAAAAAATTAGCTTAAATTATTTACTCTTTGGATTTAAATCAATTGATAAATATTGAGATAGATTCTCAACTAATTCTTCTTTTAATTTTATTTTTTTTTGGAAATTCTCAAAAGAAGAAGATTTACCTATAAATTCCTTAATAAAATTATATATATTAGGTAATTTATTTTCAAACTCTTTTTCTTGTAATTCTTTCTTTCTTTGAATAATATATTCATCTTTATCATTATTTTTACTATATTCAAAATTATAAGGATTTATTTCATCATCTGTTTTTTCAAAATAATATGAATTTTTAACTTCATTATTCTCTTTAAAAATAATAATTCTCCCTTCACTCATTTCATTATCAACAAATTTACCTAAAAATGCTTTATCATTATTTTCAATAAAAAGAGCTTCATCATCGTTTTTTTTTTCATTATTATATTTTCCTTCATAAATACTAAAATCATTTTTATTTTTTGAAATACAAATCCCTTCTTTATATTCATTATTTTCAAAATTTCCAATAACAACATCGTAATTAGAATCTTGAAATTGAGTTTCATTATTTGAATGTTTCCAAAAATAAATTCCTTTTCCATTTTTTTCTCCTTTATTCCATTCACCTAAATAAAATTCTTCTTCATTTTTTTCTTTTTCATTATAATATAAATAAACTCCTTTTCCTTCTTTAAAATCTTCTTTCCATTCGCC
>JAEEGI010019913.1_pt1 | contig 13494 bp, 8 predicted proteins | sample 8958751 | NCBI WGS metagenome assembly JAEEGI01 (sample SAMN16246545, study PRJNA631951) | gut metagenome | biome: gut microbiome; feature: rumen; material: KS-attached | host: Bos | place: Iran: Karaj | collected 2018-10
TAACCGAAGTAAGGCAAAATCCATCTGTTGATGATTGGCAAGCACCTCAGCCCCAGAGGTAGAATAATAGCTAATAGAATTGACATTGTCACATCCTGGTGCCTCATATTTCCAACTGAAAATGGTATAATCAAGATTGGGGTCATCTTCAGCATTCTTACCAGCACTGCTTATACAATGATTTGCTGTTAAGAAAATAGGTTTTTCGTCAAGATTTGTAGTTGTTATCAAAGATCCTGTACAAAAAGCAATTCCCTCAATTAAAACTCTAGCAATCGCATTTTTTTCGTTTTGCCATTCTTGTCCTTCTTCGCAGTTTACATTAACCATGCAGTTTCCTGCATCACCTATATATTTATTTTCTATTTTGATAAATCTATACCCGTGAACAATATAGTCTATTGATATTATGGCATTTGAGATGACTTCTTTTGGCTGATAGTATTCCAATATTACATCATTACAATATATCAAATCTGTTGCAAATCCTCTAATATTGATACTGTCTCCTTTGTTATTTCTAGAAGTGAAGGCTCCTATATATTGTTTTCTGTCCTTTGAATAGATAAAGAACTTACCTCCTTTCGGAATCCAAAATTTGTCATAGCAGAAATTCACAGACAACGCCCCGGGACACACGACATTCAGCTGCCATAGTTTGTCTCCATTTGGCAATTCATACCATGTGCCGGAATTGTTGAGGTCATAATCTACAAAGTGCGGATAGCCAAAACGTGGAGGCATGTCATATTCCTCGTCTTCCTTATCTTCTGCCTCAATCTTAGCCATGTCCAAAGCAGGCATGGTGACACGATGGAGGGATGACTTCATTTCGATTAACTTTTTCGATGTTAGCCTAAAACTGACAGGCTGTTCATTGGTACTTAGTTGGGCATTTATTCCAATGCAAAAAACCAATGCAAATGATATTAATAAATACCGTTTCATCGTCTTTTTCGGTTTTTAGTTGCCTGTTGATTCTAACATATTGCAAAAATATAAAGAAAAGATTGCTGTTTCAAACTTTCATGCTTTATTTGTACACAAAAATGAATTTTATCTTGTTAATTATGAGGTTTGAGGTTGATGATTACTGCAATAATACTACTTCACATATTTCCTTCCGTTTTGGATGTAAACACCTTTCTGCGGAATGCCGTTCAGTCGGCGGCCTTGGAGATCGTGGATTCCTTGCTGGCTGTCTGACAGACATTTTGTGGCGATAGGCTGGATTTTGGTTATTAGGTTGAGATCTTCGACTGAAAAGATACATTTGTCACCGTCATAGCACGACAGCAACAGACTCCCGCTGGATGCTTCCCACCAGGAGGGGAAGCTTGGAGGGCCGAACATGCATCCAATCCCTTCTATCCAATAGTCCACCAAGCCGTCTATGATCTCAAGATCTTCTTTATAAACCCACATATCCAAACAGCGACGGTTGATTCCACTGAAGCTGAACGTCCTCACCTGCCTCACCTCCATCTGGGAATGGTCATTGACCTCATCCTTGAAAACGTCACCAGTCAGGAAGTTGATGTCAAACGTCAGTGTCTCAGGAACATAATCCAGATAGCATTCGTATATACACCCACCCTCTTCACGAAGGCCACAGATAAAACTACCGTCACGAAACAGTTTTTTGTAAGTTTTTCCACCCATGATGGTGTCGCCCTTCAGCAAAAAGGTGGAAGGCCAGCCTACACCCCATCGTCCCTTGATGTCTTTGAAGTAGCCGGGGGTGGAATCAGACTCTGGCGGCTCTGCCGGATGGATACTCACCACATTCCAGACCCGGCCATCGACAAGCATTGGCAACATCGTGTCCTGAGCCGAAGAAGCAATTTTCATGGCAATAGCAAGCAATAATAACAGATATTTGTTCATCATTTAAAAATTAAACATACCACTTTCAAACATAAATTAAAATTCAGAATCGAAAATTTATAGTAGGCTAAATTTCAAGGCTGCAAAATTTTCAGTTCAGCACCTATCTTGACCTCAAAGTCGTTTTGAATAGTTATGCCTCCTGCACTTTTATTTGTGACTTTTCCTTTATGGATGGTAACAGGACCAAGTGATAAAGAGCTATTGACGTTACTGCCAACATAGGTATTCGTGGAAAAAACAGAAAGATTTCTAACAATATCTTCATTTTGCAAATACACTGAATTGCCAACACGGGCAATGTAAGGTATATAGCCTTGTTTCGTTATGCACAAATAGCAGTCTGCATAGACATCACTGAGACTTATTCCGTTAACATTATTATATAATTTGTAATAGCTTTCACCATAATCAGCGGCACTGGAGATGCAGATTGTACAGTCACTGATTCCCGAAGAAATGCTAAGGTTTCCATTGGAGAAAGAAACTGAAACGTCATTAAATGTTTGTGGGGTTTGAATAAAAATAGGCGTCTCTGGGTCACCCAAAGGATTCAAAGTCATTATGAGCCATCGATATTGATTATAAATAGTATCTTGGGCTTGAGTTGTAAATGCATTTTTTGCAGACATGGCAGCCCTGCCGAATTGTCTGTCATAACTGGATAAGATGTGTTCATAGAATTTTTCTATAAAATAGTAAGTGGAATAAGTAAATCCTTCACGAGAACAACCATAATATGCCAAGATACCACTATTTGGATTCCTCATAAAAGATTCACTAAGGCAGGTCGTATAATAATCTGTTTCATCAGGGAAATCAGTGGATATCTTATCAAATGCATTTGAATAACAAGATATGGTGGTTATTATAGAATAACCACTGTTTACTAAACTGCTTGCTTTGTCTAATTTGTATAAAGTCCCGTTTTCTAAAAAGCCCCATTTATTTGCCCAAGCATGGGAGTACTCGTCAACAAAAGTGTATCCTTTCTCCAATTCTGTTTGGAAATGATCTCCAGTTGCATCATAATTGATTCCATCTGGATGGTCTGAATATGTGTCAAAAAGTTCAAAAAATGTATTACTACCCCAATATGGTTGGACACCATGCTCATAGACATATTCCCCTTGATACTGACTATCACTTATTAATTCGTGGTTCTTCATTGTATAGGTATATCTCAAATTTCCACAACTCAGCATTTTACTCGTCCACCCATCCGTTTTTGGGTAACTTTCATATTCAATAATACGGTTAACAAAAATCTCTGCTTCTGAAAGTGTGGATACAGAACATCTCGTTATAATATATTCTGGATCCAAATCAATGTTGTCATTTAATTCTGCATACACGTTATTTCCATTAGAATCCCAGGAAAAGCAATTATCAAGACATGAATAATAGAGGTCGGCAGGGGTATCTGTGGTGTCATCGCTATTTGTCAAATCGGTAGGTAGATAGCATATTTGTGCTGGGACAACATCAGTATCACCGGCAAGGAGAGCATATTCCATATCATTATTATAATAATAACTGGCCAATACAGTCTTTATCGCCAGCTGTGGAGAAAGATTAGGATAAACGTCAAAGCAATCCTCTACGGTAATTACTTTTGTTCTCACTCCTTTCATTGTCTTCCAATGGGCAAGTTTCTCAAAAACTGGCTTCAGTGCCTCGTTTGTAACAATGATGTATTTGTAAATTGTTGTTTCTGTCGACGAAACGGTTTTTGTCAAGTTTGGATATAATGTTTCTATTTCATTTCCATTTATAGTCATATCCTTAACGATATCACGCATATTACAACCTTTACTCTTTGAAGAACCTTTTGAATACACAGACTTTAAATTTAGATGCAGACTGAAATCCTTCTTCAGATATAGGTTCTTGTTTTCTACGTCATATCTGAAAGGGCAAACAATAAAGGAAAGATACTTGTATCCGTCCATCATATGTGTTCCCGTAAACTGCACATTTTCATCAGGATATGTTTTCTTAGTGTAATTGGTCTGCCCAGTGCGTATAACATTTTGATCAATATTAGATGGCATATCTTCTGGGATATAATTAACGATAACATTTGACTCCACGAGTGTCTCTTTCTCTTCACAGGAAAAGCCAACATAATCATCAGTTGGACTAATCAATATGTTTACACCAAGACAAGGCAATGCCGGGTCAAAAGCATTACCCCAAATGACAGCCTTACCATCTGTTGAAACAATATTCAAAATGTCACCATCTTTTGTAAAAGAAAAGTCTTTCTCGCTAAAGTTAATAGAGAAAACTCTTGACTTTTGTGCAAAGAGGCACATAGGTACAAGCAAACAAAATAGCAATATTATTTTTCTCATAATATCTTTCGATTAAGTGTTTCTATCTGTCTTTCTGAAGCCTGTTAACTTGGCGTTGAATCAGTTAAGTCAAACAAATCAAATATATAATAGGCTTCATCATATTATTATTGATTTTTAATTCGTTGTCAGTATCACCCTCCTTTTCTCCGCATCCTTCCCGTTGATGACGAGCGTGCAGAGGTACATGCCCGGCTCAAGTCCGCTGCTGCTGAGGATCACGCGGTCGGAACTGCCGTCGAGCGGAATCTCGCGCACGGGCGTTTCCTGCATGTCGGCGATGCGGAGCCATGCGTCATGCGTGTTCTCCGGAAGTGCATACCTGACCAGGGTCGCCTTGGTGAAGGGGTTGGGTTCGATTTGCAGCAGGCGGCAGCCCGCAGACTGGGCTTTCATGGCCGGAGTGGCGGATGGATTGGCCAATTCCTCATCCATCCCGCCCCCGGCCATGGCAGTAGCGCTTGCCATAGCATACAGTTGCTTGACGGCCTCCACCAGCAGGGGCATGATGTCGGTGTAGTTGACGTAGTGTTGCCCCGAGGCATCATCAATGGTCAGGTTGGGATGGGAGATATAGGTGGAAAGGGAAGAAAAACCGTAGTGGGTGGTGCCTGATGACTGTCCGGACTTATGGCCGGGGTAAATGGATAGGGAATCATCGGTGAGAGTCGCAAACATCACCGTTCCCTGCTTAGGCTGTAGGGAGTTGACGATGGAAAGGGCGTTTTGTATCGAGGAAGTATTGGAGATGGTTTGCTCATGTGGGTTGACCCATGAGACCTTGGCCGATCCCGTGACTTTCATGTCGCCCCTGACAAGGCCGGCATACCTTCCGTCGGAAATGAATCCCAGCGACCTTGTCGCGGTGCCGAACACTCCGGCACCGGCATTGCTTCCCTGCAGGATGCCGGCAACGCCGAAGTTCCACCCGTCGGTGTTGTTTCCCGCCACGCCCCTCACGCCGATGGCGCGGCCCGATGTTGTCGATGGAAATAAGGAGATGCCCTCCGCTGCGATGTTGTAGCAGCCCGTAGCCGTGTTGTTGGATGAGGCATAGACACTGTAGCTGCTGCTGTAAGACCTGTCGCCCACGCTCAGTCCTGTGTTGGAGCTGGACAGCGTGCCCTTCACCGCCACGTTGCCGTTGGTGAACACGTCAACCTGGGAATGGGCCGCGGCATGGCACAGGACTACCGCAGCAAGCAATAATATGTGTTTTCTCATATTGCACGCCCTCCTTCATTATTTTGACAGAATCATCTTCTTGGTGTCCATCTCCCTGCCGCCGACGATGAGCGAGTAGAAGTACATGCCTGGCTGGAGCTCACCGCCGTTGATGGTCACGTTCTCCGAGGCTGAATCAAGCCGGAACTGGCGCAGGAGCAGTCCCTTCATGTCGAAGAGGTAAATCCATGCGTCATTGGTGTTCTCCGGCACGGAATAGCGTATGACGGTGGAGGTGTTGAACGGGTTGGGGCTGTTCTGCCACAGGCGGCAGCCATTGGTGCCGTCCTTCATCATGGGCGCGGAAGCCAAGCCGTCTGTCTCGTCTGCCATGTCCTGTGAGTTGGCCATGGAGGTTGCGCTGACCATAGCGTTGAGTTGCTGTATGGCTGCCACGAGGACGGGTATCAGCTCCGTGTTGTTCACGTAGTAGTCTCCGGCGGCATCCTGCTGCACCAGTCCGGGATAGAGCGTTGCGATGCTGCTTGGGACGAAGGCGTAATGGTTGGCAACCACCCTTTGACCTTCCTCCTCACCACCGCTTCGGACGTACATCGTGTCGATGTCTGGGATATTGATGTTGGCATTGCCCTTCACTGTCTGAAGGGCGTTGATGATGGAGAGCGCTGACTGGATGGAGGACGTGTTGGTCATGTTGTTCTCATGGGGATTGGTCAGGTAGATCTTGGCTGCTCCGTTCGTCCAGATGTCGCCGTGGAAGAACCCAGCAAACTTGCCGCCGGTGTCATAGCCGAGCACCTCTGAGTCTGAGCCGAACACTCCCGCTCCGTTCCTTGTACCCTGAAGCGCGCCGAGCACGCCGTAGTTGTAGCCAGCTGTGCAGTTGCCCGCCACGCCCCTCACGCCTATAGCGCGGCCGTTGGTGCCCGGCGTGGAGTGTAAAGCAAAGCCCTCCAGTCCGATGTTGTATTTGTCGGCTGCGGCGGGATTGGATGAAGACATGCTGACATTGTAGTCGCTGCCGTAGGTCTTGTTGCCCACGGTAAGAGGTATGGCAGAGGTGGTCTGCGTGCTCTTCACACCCACATTGCCGTTGGAGTAAACGCGCAGTTGAGAGAAGGACTGTATGCTACACAGCAATGCTCCTGCAATGATGAAAATCTGTCTTTTCATGTCAGTGAGGTATTATGTTTTTTCCTGATTATAATATTATAAGGTGATTTCACCCACGAAGCAGTAGATGCCGGTGTACATTGTGATGTCAAACATGCCATAGAGTGTAGATGGAAGGTATACAATTCCTGTCACAGGGATGTATGTGCTATATACGATGTCTTCGCCATCGGACAACGTCAGCAAACATCCAGCATATTCCAGATCGAAATACAAATCATGTCCATTTTGTTCGGCGTATACAATAGGTATCTCACCCTTTGGCAAATTTCCATGACCACCTATGGGATTGTCAAACTTTGGATTTAGTTCGATTGTGTTTCCCCCCTGAGGGTCATCCGCCATCACAGTGCCTAATGAGGCAATGACAACAAACACTAAAAAAATCAATAATCGTTTCATAGTCTCTTTGTTTTAAGTTGTTGACAAATAATTACCGCAAAGATAGACATAAAAAAAGGATTGTATTTTCAATCCAGCAGTTATTTGTACACAAAGAGTACACGTAGGACAAGAAAAGAGTACATAAAAAGTACACATTCTCCCAAAAGTTTAAGATAAGTTGTTAGCTATTATGACTTTGTGACTATGACTATTGAACTTTTGTCAGATTGAGAAATAAACTATCCGCACTCTTGTCATTAAATAATTTGAAGTTAGCTCTCGATTTAATGTTTGAGATGTTCTGCTTGGTTGTTTCTAGAAGAACCGACATTTCTTTGTTGGAGAAATGCAACCTTGTAAGCATACATACCTTCATTTCCTGCCTGCTCAGTTTATTGTTGTTGATAAAAGCATGGAATGACGGAATGATAGTTTTTGTCATTTCCATCAGTTTTTCCCAATCTGACTCATCAGGAAGATTCATTTGGACTTTCGGAACTGTCATCTTTTTGAAAGATAGTACCTCGTCGCTGTTGTTCAAAAGAGTTTCCTTGTCTTTGGTTGGAAGGTTGCCTATTTTTTCATGCATCCCATCCATCTTTTCATGAAGTGCAGATATCTCAGACTCTTTTCTTGTAAGAAGCTCTTTATTGTCATATTTCAGCAGGGCTTTCTCCTCTTCTACCGTTGCAAGTTTCTCTTTCAGCTGACGGTAATTCATGTCCAACTCTTTCAATTCTTCCTGTTTGGATTCCTTGTATTTCATATATAAAAGTAAGACAGTTAGCAGCAGGGCTAAACTTGTTATGACAGTAAGCACAAGAGCTCTTTTTGATTTCTCCGCTTCAGCCCTTTTCTCATAGGCAATTTTTTGGATTCTTCCATAATGGTGCATTGCTGTCATCCGTGCCATGTTTTCCGTCTGGTTTTCTTCGATTTGCCTCTCCAGGCTGCTCTCGTACAGGGCTGCGTATTTGACGATGCTGTCGGTGGCATGCTTCACAAGGTATGCGGACAGCAGTCCCTTGTATGCCATGATGTCGTTGTCCACATGATGCCGCAGCAGTTTGGTGAAATAATGAATAGCAGTGTCGGGTTGATGGATTCCTAAACAGTAGAGCCCCTGGCTGTAATAATAGCTTTCCCTGCCTTTCTCAATGTTTCCTTGGCTATCGAAAAGCCCTGACTGTTTCTCAAATATATCCATTAGAGACCTAGCTTTCCTGTATTGGGCATTTTTCAAATATATGTATATGGCTGTAGGATAGATGCTGGCCGCCTCTCTGTGCATGTCGAGAGTTTCATACATCTTTCCGCACTCTTCCGTGACACGGAGACACTGGGCCGTGTCATTCATTTCATAATGTGGGCCTATAGTCATCTCATAGCCCCGAATCCAATTTAATGTGTCTCCAATCTGGCGTGCTATACGGCTGAAAGCCATTAATTCTTTTTCCTCCTCCTCTGGCATGTACTGCTGTCTATACACGAATGCTGTTTGTCCATGAATGTTCATCAACGTTCGAAAATCACAGTCATCTGACACAGTGTCTGCACATTCCTCTGCTGAAAAATATTCCCTCAGTGCCAAGGGAGCCTCCCCCATGTCATAATATGCCCTACCGAGGAGATAGTGTGCCCACATCTTCTCGTTGGGTGTGCCATGGCGGTCGAAGTAGTCGGTGAGGATGAGCTGGAGGCTGTCGGAGCGGAAGACGGTGTCGCACTTGTTCTGCGCCATAAGACGCAGGAGCTGCCACCTGCGGAGAGTGCTGCGGGAGAATTCCTGGGATGATGGCTCCAAGGAGTCGAGGATGGCGAGGGCGGAGTCTGGCCGGTCGTTGATGATGGCCTGTGCCGCATCAAGGGCAGCACGCTCTTTCCCGTTGCCCACGCAGGCAGCGAGAATGATGGTGGCGACGATGATGTATAATAGTTTCCGCATGTTTGTCAAATAAATGCAAAATTATGGAATTAATATGAAACTTCCAAATAATAGAGCGTTCCTTCATGATAACCTTTTAGAAAATGTATCATTCTGCAATCGTCGTACAAACGCTTTTGGGGTGGATAGCACAGCTAAATAATTACTGATAGCACTACGATAACCCCTCAAATTGGTAAGGATGGGGAAGAACATAAGGGTGCCCAGATAGACCTGATTATCGACCGTGGTGATAGGACACCCTGTTTTTGATATGTGCCATGATTGAGATAGCGGTGCATGCTATAGGATTTTCACTCTTATACCTACCATTACGGTGCGCCCCCTGAGTTGATATTCGCCATTGAAGCGGGTGACGCCCTTGTCTGTCACAGTCCTGAACTGCTTGGTGTTGAATATGTTGAGACACTCTAAGCTGATGATTGTCCTCTTGAGGTGATATTCTACGTATTCGTTAACATACAGGTTGTTCCGATTTTCAGAGAAATAATTGTTGTAGTAGTATTTTGCCTGCGTGTTGAATGAAATGCTTTTTCCTGCCCACAGGACGAGTGAGGTGGAGTTGCCCAAAGTCCTGTAGAGTGTGTCGCCCCTCCTCCCGTCAGTATATGGCTGCGAAAGAATGTATGAGAAGACAGATGACAGCGCCATCCACCCTGACGGATTGGCACTGTATCCCAACATAGCCCTGAAGACATTTGTCCTACCCCTGTGCCTTGCTCCTTCGATGATGTACTCATTGTCATAACGCCCGAGTGTCAGGCTCTGCTGGATTTTGGAGTCGTATCTGAGAAAGCCCTTGGAGAATGACTGATCTACGGAGATGGTTTTGCTGAGATTGCCATCAGGATGGAGATAATAGTCAATCTCATTGCCGCTGAAGCGATAGGCACCCGTGTTGGGAGACTTGATGACGGCATAGGTGACGGCGAGACTTGAAAACAACATCTTGATGATGTCCTTGTAGGTGACGGTGGCACTGGCTTTGATAGTGTGCCGCAGGCCGGCCTTCGCCGATTCGCTGTTGGCAAATGCCGTCCGGTAGTTTCTGAAGTATTTTGCGGTGAGCAACTCTGTGGCTGCCGGCAGAGATTGTCCGTATGTGACTGCCGCGTCATATTGCATTCCATGCTGAGTATGATAACTGAAAAAAGCGTAAGGAGCGGTGGAGAAGAACACCTTGCCGTAACTTCCCATGTTCATGTCGCTGGCATGGTAGTATCTGACTCCGACGGGTGCATACAGGTTCAGTTGTAGACTGCTGCCATGGTGCAGGATGGCTCTCGGCACCAGATGTACGGCGGACTCCACAGTCTCAAGGCGGTTGTCGCGCTGGATGATGTCGGTCGTGACCCTTTCGTATTTCATCTCTGCGGAGGCATCGGTGCCAAACATCATGAAAGGCACAAGTTTGGAAATCAGCGAGACGCTGCTGACCATGTGTATCTTGCTTTGGTGGATGTCCTGGCAGATGTACGGCAGCATCAGTTTGCCGACCTTGTCCGTCATTCTGAGTGTTGACGAGTAGTCGGCCACGCTCCCGTTGTCTCTTTTCTTTTTCGCCGTGATCCTGTTGGCTATCTCCAATGAGTGATTGTCCAAGTGCTGCGTGACGTCAGTGTTGACGGTTCCGTGTCCGCAGTTGAAGGCGGCAGATATGGTGAGCGCCTCTTTGAGATAGAGCCCGCTGTCGTTGATTTTGTAATTGAGGTTGCCATTCAGGTAGTTCATCTTGCTTTCAGACATATTGTCTTCGATGATGTCCAGCACACTGTCTGCCGACACGAGAAATACCGAATGCTCGGCAGAGTGGCGTCTCTCCCGGTCGTAGAGATAGTTGATGTTGTAAGTCAGCACCCGGTTCTTTCCAGTCTCCACCAGTTGGTTGACGGACAGGCTGTGGGAGTCATTCCTGTAAGAGAAGATATCATCAATGGATGGCTTGGCGGGCATCTGCATCCCTGTTCCTGAGTCCCCGTTCATGTCTCCTGGTGCGTTGATTTCCTGTCCGAGGTTACGGCCCGTATTGTTGGTCTTATAGAAAGAAATATTCTGTCTGCGTGGCCTGAAGTTCATCAGGCTGACAGAGACATCGCGGGAGAGCAGAGGCCACCCCGCCTTTGCGTCGAGGGTGGAGGCCCATGCTCCCTTAGCGCTGTTTTTCAACTTAATGTTGATAGCGGGGCTGTCGCCCCTCATCCTGCCCTGGAGCACCTTGGCCTCCTGGTGGTTCTCCATCACCTGCACGGTAGCGATGTCATCCGCGTTGATGTTGGTGGTGGCGATGGTGTAGCGCCCTCCCAGCAAGTCTGAGCCCTCGATGTAGAAGTCGCTGATCCATTTACCGTTGTATGAGATCTGGCCGTCGGAAGAGACGGAGATGCCAGGCATCTTCCTGAGCAGGTCTTCCAGCACCTTGTCTTCCTTCTTGATGTAAGAGGATGCATTGTAGGTGACGGTATCGCCGGATTGTCGGATTTTTTTAGCCTTTACCTCCACTTCCTGCAAGTTGAGCGTCTTGAATATGGAGTCAAGGTTGAGGCTATCCGTCTGTGCTTGGGAGAGGAGCGGCACCAACAAGGCAATGAAAAGGCATGGGAAGTATCTGTCTATGGTGAATACCGTCCGCATTTATTTCTCCAAGGGGTTGTAGTATTCCTGCCATGACTCGCTGACGGGCTGCAGTCCCCTCTCACCCCCTGCCTTGGGAACAAACAGCCTGATGTTGTTGTTCTTGACAAACTTGCCGGCATTGTTGTACATATAAGTCTCAAACTTCATCCACTCATCCTTGGACATCTTCCGGTATTTCCAGTCAAACTGCTTGACAGGAAGTCTTTTTTGGGCCAGCCCCTCCACCTCAAACATGAAATTCCGCCCGCTGTCAACGGCTCTCAAGATAAGTCCTTTCAGGCCTCCCAACTTCCATGGACCCAGCGGGACGGGTATAAGATCGGTATACCATACTTTCCATTTCCTTCCGCCGAACTCTCCCTCAGCGGCCTGGCAGCGGTAGCCCATGATGGTGTCCCTGTCCTCAGGCAGCAGTGTCCACTGGATGATGGGGACTGGCTCGATGTACTGGCAGACATCCTGCGTGAACGGCACGCGGTGGTTCACAGTGAGCATATTCTCCTTCATGTCACGCATGATGTCATAGCCCTGCCAGGTAATTTGGGGTGAGTCCATCTTTAGGGTTGTCTTCATCGACTCGGTGTTCTTGTCGTCGAGGTTTCTCAGGTTGATGCTGAAAAACGACACGTATCTCTTTCCGATGAGCAGCCACATGTCATCCTCAGCCTGCAGTGAGTCGTCGTCCTCCGTCATCCTGAACCTGTATTTGTAGGCAATCTCAGCGAGACTGCTGTCAACGACATTGTATTTGTCTGTATTCAGGTGCGTAATCAGGAAGGCCGGCCTGTCTATCGCGTAGGTCATCCGTACCTGAGCGTCTGCCATCTGGCAGAAATATAAGAATGCTGTGAGGCATGTTAAAAAGCGAAAATACGTTTTCATCATTGTTGAAAATACTTGAAAAAAGATTGGGAGATAAATGAATCACGGGGAAAGGTCCTTTTGTTGAGAGGTTTTATTGCAGTTTGAATGTTACTGGCATGTTGTAACGACAGTTGACGGGCTTGCCGTCCACCATGCCAGGTTTCCAGTCGGGCAAGGATTTCACCAGACGAATGGCCTCTTGTTCCAGAGCCTCACGGGCTTTCACCTGATTGATGCGCTTGTTCACAGCCACGGAATCATCCTCTTGGGACAAGGCATTCACATTAATCTCACTTAGCGTCTCCCCTTCAGGTTTTCTGGCTATCTCTACATCCGTGACTTTTCCTTCTGACGAGATACAGAAACCTACTACATAACGGCCCTGAACACCATTCTCATAAGCAATTTGGGGATAACGGAAATTCTGTGACACGTATGTCAACAGCGAAACCTGGCCACCAGGGAATTCCGGCATCACCTCCGGCACGTCATATACTTGCTTTCCGTTGACGGTTTTAACCACCCCTGTATCGGGCAAGGTGCTGATGGGCATTTGAACGTCCGATGTTTCAGGTTTCACATCAGGGATGGCACTTTCCTGTTCCACATTGCCAACATCCTCCTTCTCCTTGAAGTTGCTTTTCTCAACAACTGCTGCTTTGGGCGGAGCGGACGGTTCAACGACATCGGCATGAGAAGTGGGCGACCCACCGACATCACCAAGCGAGGTAGCCTGACTGACAAAACGGTGGCTGGCAAATGCGCCGAGGACAATCATTGTGGCGGGTATGATATAGAGCAGTCTCATGCGTGCCCATTTGCTGGATTTCTTTCTCATCATCATAGTAATTCGCTTTTTGAGAAGGCTGTGGTTGAATGCATTGGCAAAAGCATAACGGCTCCCGCGCACAGCATTCTTGATTAATAAAAGTTGATAATTGCGGGCTGTGATGCCTCTGCGCAGTACGGCATCATCGGCCTCATATTCATGAATCTCCCTCAGGGAGATGTCAAGCATCCAAATGCAGGGGTTGAACCACTGAAAAATTTCCACAAGCGCCACCA
>JAEEGI010019914.1_pt1 | contig 13493 bp, 9 predicted proteins | sample 8958751 | NCBI WGS metagenome assembly JAEEGI01 (sample SAMN16246545, study PRJNA631951) | gut metagenome | biome: gut microbiome; feature: rumen; material: KS-attached | host: Bos | place: Iran: Karaj | collected 2018-10
AATAAAAATGAAAGGTTCTGCAACAGAAAAAAAAAGGAAAGCATATCATGGAGAAAATTTATCACGTCCTTCATTATTAAAAGCACTTAAATTATTAGAAAGACAAATAATGCAAATAAAGAATCAAGATAAATATTTATTTTATAGAGAATGGAATAAATTTGATGATTCACAAGAAAGTTCAAAAATGTTATATATGTTATTATCATTCCCTCAAAATGCAAGAATAAAAAATAGAGCTGTAACAGCATTAACATGGAATACTAAATTTGAAGATTTATTTGCAGTTGGATATGGAAGTTATGATTTTCCAAGTAAAAAAGAAGAAAAAGGAGAATTAGATGATAGAAATGATGAAACAATGGAAAATGGTTATATTTATGTTTTCTCAGTTAAAAATAATTTCTTTCCTGAAATGAAATATACTACTGAATCTGGTGTTTTAAGTTTAGACTTTCATCCTAAAGAATTTTCTTATTTAGTTGCTGGTTTTTATGATGGAACTGTTGCTGTTTTTGATATTAGTCAAAAAATTAAAACTCCAATTATTAATTGTGATATAAGAACTCAAAAACATATGGATCCTGTTTGGCAAGTTAAATGGTATATGCATTTTAATGAACCTGGAGAATATGTTTTCTATTCTATTAGTTCTGATGGTCGTGTTATTAAATGGTCTTTTTATAATAATAAAACTACTTTAGAAACTGAAGAAGTAATATTATTAAAATATTCTGATGTTCTTCAACAAGAACAAAATCAAAATATAAATAATAATGAAAATTTAGGAAATGTATCAATAACAGAAAGCGCAAGCAAAGAAAAACAAGATGAAGCACTTGCCTTTGGAAATGCAGGAGGAATGTGTTTCTCTTTTAATCATCATAAAGGATTTGAACATTATTTCATAATAGGAACAGAAGAAGGGAAAATTTATTTATGTTCAACTCAACATAGAGAACATACAATATCAAATTTTGAAGGTCATACAATGGGAGTATATAATGTAAGTTGGAATCCATTTCATGCTAAAGTCTTTGCATCATGTTCTGCAGATTGGACAATTAAAGTATGGCATTATAAAAATTATGCTCCTTTAATTGTATATGATATGCAAAGTGCAGTTGGTGATTTAAGTTGGAGTCCATGGTGTTCTACAATATTTGCAACAGTTAATGTGAGTGGAGATATCAAATTTTTTGATTTGAATAGAGCAAGGAAAGCACCATTAGAACCAAAAAGATATAAGGATACTGCAATTAATCATATTGCTTTTAATAAAAATGAATTTGTGTTTATTACTGGAAATGATAGAGGAAAAGTACATTTGTGGAAAATGGCAGAACCATTAAGAGTCACTGTTGATAAGAAAGAGTTGGAAGAAAAGGAAAAAGAAAAAAAAGCTGCTGCTGAAAAAAATACTAATTTACCTACTACTAAAATCGTTATTCCTCCTAATTTACAAGAAGATAATGTTAAAACTAGGAAAACTTATATTCAAAAACATAATGTCATGGCTAATTTAAATCCTGCTCAAGAAAAAGAAAGAATTGATGAATTTTTACAGTTACTTGATATTAATGATTTGTAATTTGATATTGAATTCTTTGTTTTTTTAAATTAAATGAGTTAATAATTCTTAATTTCAAAGATTTTTAATAATTTATTCTTTATAAAATTCTGAAAATTGAGCTTCTTCTTATTTTCTTTTTAACCATCATTATTTTTTTATATATCTCTTCTAATTTTTATTTCTCAAATTAAAATTTATTAAATATTTAATTTAAATATTTTATTATTTAATGAAAGTGAATATAGAAGATATTAATAAATTAAAAGAATTAAAAATTTCAATTAAAAGTGAAGCATATGAACAAGGAGTTCCCAATTTTATAATAAAACATCCAAATAATTATATATTTTTTTTAGATGAAATTCACAGAATTTTACTTATTGAAAATCACAAACCAAATTTTGAAGAAATAAAATTTGAAAAAATAAATAAATCATATATAATGAATTTACTATTATTACATAGAGAATGGTTTCCGGTTGATTATCAAAGAGATTATTTTGAAAAATTTTTTGATGATAAAAAAAAATATTCAACAATAGGTGCTTTCATAACAATAAATAATAAAAAATATTTAATAGGTTCAATATTATATGAAATTTGCAAACAAACTAATTTTAGAAATAATATTCCAAATATATTATATGAACAAAGTATAATTGATTATTTATGTACAAATAAAAAATGTGCTTATATTAATACAATTGGTGTTATTGATGAATATAGAAAATTAAAAGTTGCAAGTAAATTAATTGAATTAATGATTGAAGATTTAAAAAACAAAAATATTATTGCTATTTATTTACATGTTATATTACATAATATTTCTGCTATTAAATTTTATGAAAAAATTAAATGGAAATATTCTGGAATAATAGAAAATCATTATGATATTAATGAAAGACATTTCGATGCTAAAGTTTTTTATTATATAATAAATGAAAATTATTTAAAAAAAAATTATACTAAAATTAAAAATTCCAAAGATACTTCTTCAAGAAATTGTATTCAAATTTTGTATAAAAAAATAATTAATTATTTTAATAAAAATAATAATAAATATAACTTAATAAATCAATCGGATTTAAAAAAAATATAAACAAAAAAAATCAAAATTAATATTTTTAAAGAAAAAATATAAAAAACCTAATAACTAACTAAAAAGTTAGATAAAAAAAATCAAAAAAAAAAATCAAAAATTCAAAATAAAAAAAAGATGTTGTTTTTTTTTTAAAGAAATCCTCTAAATTCTTTCTTTCCTCCAATTCCAATATTAATATTTTGAGTTAGACCTTTAATTTCATTTTTATCAAAATTTTCATTAACTTCAACAATTTCACTTTTAATAATTCTATTTCCTTTTTGAATTTTAGGAATAGTAGGATTTAAAACAGAACCTTCAATATTATTTATAATAACTGAATTTCTTATTAAAGCTCCACCAAAAGAACTTTTAGAATTACTATGTCTATTTTTTTTCTTTGATGTTGAAATTATATCATCTGCAAAATTATTACTTCTTTTTTTTATTTTATTGTTTACCTTTATTTTTGCCTTTGTTTTTGAAGTTGTTTCTATTTCATCTTCAGAATTTTTTTTCTTATATTTTTTATTTCTTCCTTGATATTTTTCATTTATTTTTTCAGAATATTCTCCTTTTAAATCTTTTGATAATTTCTCTATATCATTATCAGTAAATAATGGCATATTATAATTATATGTTTTTAATGGTTTTCCACTTCTAAATGTTGATGATAATGTCTTTTTTTGACTTTTTGTATCATCTGTTTCAAATGAAATTTTTTTTATTGATTTTTTTGTCTTATCAAATATCATTATTTCTGGTTCTTCTTTCTTATATTCTGGAATTATTATATCTTTTTTTTCATCAATTTTATATGAATTTTTCTCTGATAAATTCATTTCTTTAAAAGGAATATCACTTTCAGAAATTATATTCTCTTTAATATTATATTTAAAATTCATTAAATTTTTATTATTTGAATCTTTTAACATATATCCACCAAGAAATAATATATTATCATTATCTAAAATTGAAGTTCCAAAAAATTTTTGAGAGAAATTTTCTTTTATTTCTGGTTGTATTAATTCCCATTTTTTATTTTCTTTTAAATTTGTTTTTTCAAAAGTTATTTCATTATTTCCTTTTTTTAAATTATCAAAACAATATAATTCATTTCCTATTTGAATTAATGCAGGTTCTGTTCTATTTATATTTAAATTTTCATAATTATATATTTCTTTTTTTTCTATATCATAATAAAATGTTTTTTTTGTATTTCCTCCAACAATAAAAATATATTTTCCACCTATACATATCATACTATGATTTTTTTTAGGTTCTATTAAATCACATATTTTTGTAATTTTTTCATTTTTTAAATCAATATCCCAAAAATCATTTAAAATTAAATTTTTATTTTCTCCTCCTGAAATATATAAATGATTATTTCCATTACAATAAGCAGAATCAATACTGTAATTTTCGATTTTATTTTTTATAATTTCATTTTTCTCAAAATTAATTAATTTAATTTGATTATTTTTTTTATCATAAACTTGAACTTGAAAAGGATTACTTAAAGGTTTTCCAATTAATTCAAAATTATTTGAAGCATTATTTTGATAATTAAGTCCTTCTTTTTCTAAAAAGAAATCAAATATTAAAGAAGATGCATTATCAGAGAATAAAGTTTTAACAGGATCTTCTAAATTAACAGGTTGATTATCATGTTTAAATTTCATAAAATATTGTTCTGGAATTTCCATATTATTCTCTTCTTTAAAATCATCAACTACTTTTTGAATTTTATCTTCTTTATCAAATTCTTTTTGCCAATTTTTTCCTCCTTCTATAGGAATTATAATGTTTATTTTTTCTGTCATTTTTACTTTTATAAATATTTTCTTTTTTTAAATAATAAATAAAAAAAATGATATGAAATATTATTATATAGTTTATCTTTTTTAATTAAGTCTTTATTTTTGATTATAAAAAATAAAGTTTTTAATAAAATTTTTATCAATATTTCAGAAGAGGATTTAAATTTGATTTTTTAAGAAAAAATTTAAAATAATTAGATTCTGAAAGAATTAAACATACAGTAGTAAAATAATAAATTATTAAATAAAAAAATGAATCCCCAAAAATTTAGAAATGAAATTTAATTTTTCTTTTTCAATTCATCATACTTTTTATTTCAGCGATCATTATTTTTATTAATATATTTCTTTGTTTTTCTCTTGTTTTATTTTTATTACAAAATTTTATAACATAATCTTTCTTTATTATAGTTCTAATCATTTATAAATGTATTAAAAAAATTAATAATTATTCAATTAAAACTCAAAATTATTTACTTAAAAAGATGATTAAAATTTAAATAGCTTCTTGCATTTTATCATCATCCTTCTCATTATTAACAATATTATCAATATTACTATAATTATTATCTTGTTCATGAATATTATTATTATGAATATTATTATTATAAATATTATTATTATTTCTGATTTCCATTAATTTTCTAAACCTTTCTCTAATTTCATTCATATTTGCTCTTTGTTCTGGATTAACAACAGTTGCTCTTTCAACAATTTCCCTAATATCACTAGAAAGTACATCAGGAATAGGGAAAGGTTTATTTCCAATTAATCTCCTTGTAATCATTTGTTCACTTGGAGTATATTTCTTACTAATATTATGATAAGGTTTAATACCAGAAAAAATTTCACTAGTCATAACACCAAAAGACCAAATATCACTTTTAATAGAAATAGGAACAGGTTTAACATCTTCAATATCAGGATCACTAAATTTATCTAAATCAATTTGAAATTGTTCAGGTGACATATATAATATTGTTCCAATTTGAGCTCTTGTAAAAGTTGAAGTATGAGAAGCAATTTTTGATATTCCAAAATCTATTAATTTTACTTTTTTATCATCATTAATCATTATATTTCCTGGTTTTATATCTCTATGAATTAATTGCTTTGAATGAAATTGTTCTAAAATTTCACTTAAATCATATAAAACACTTATTTTTTCTTTATCATTCATATTTGAATATAAATCTTTTAAAGTTTTACCTGAAATAAATTCAAATATTAAATTATAATGATTTTTACGTTTCATTATACCAAAAAATTTTGGAATATTATTATTATCTGCTTTTTTAATTACTTTTATTTCATTTAATAAACTATCAAAAATCTCTTGTGTTTTTTCTTTTAATTTTATTTTTTTTATTGCTACTGAATTTTCTAAGTATTTTCCTTTATAGACTTTTCCAAACGCTCCTTCTCCTATTACGTATTCTCTTGTTATTTCTGATTCTGGAATTATTTTCGAACCTATTTTTAATATTTCTTCTTCAAAATTTTTTTCTAATATATCACTTTCTGTATCTAATATCTCCATATATTTTTTATTTTGGAATTGTTTTTATTTCTAATTTTTTTAATTTTTTTGTGATTTATTTTTTTTAATGGATGTTTTATATATTTTTTATATTATTTTTTTAGTTTTTTTTTGAAAAAAAATAAAATAATTCTAAATATTATAATGTCAAATAATGTTGTTGAAAAAGAAGAAGAAAAATTTGAAGAAGAAGAAAATAAAAAAGATAAAAATGAAGAAATAAAAAATATAGAAAACCAAGAAGAAGAATTTAAAGAAGAAAATGAAGAAGAAAAAGAAGAAGAAGAAGAAATAAAAGTAGAAAATAAAGAAAACGATAAAATAGAAAATAAAGAAGATGAAAAAGAAGAAATAAAAGAAGAAATAAAAGAAGAAAATAAAGAAGATGAAAAAGAAGAAATAAAAGAAGAAAATAAAGAAGATGAAAAAGAAGAAATAAAAGAAGAAAAAATAAATATAAAAAAAGAAGATAATAATATAAAAGAGAAAAAAAAGGAATTTAATGAAATGATGGAAAATCATCCAAATAACAAAAATTTATCAATGGATAAGGAGAAATTATTTGAAACATTTATGTTATTTCAAAATTTCATAAATATAAATAATAACATTCAAAATGAAAATAAAAGACAATTAAATAATGAAGTTGAACGTCAAATAAAAACAAAATATATAATGAATAAAAGTCCAAAAGAAGAAAAAGAAAATTTACCTCCACCAAAAAAAATAAATTATGATGATAGACCAATTAAAACTTCAAATACTAATTTTATGGAATTATTAGAAAAAACTTTAGCTAATGAAAAAGAAGAAGATTATTATAAAAATCCACCTAAGAAAAAAATAATAAGACAAACTTATGAAAATAAAAAAAAACAAATAAATATTTCTAAACCTTCTAAAAATGATAAAAAATATACTTATTATACTGATTTTTTAGATGAACAAGGTAATTTAGATGAAGAAAAATATAATAAAATGAGAGGGAAAAGTTTAGGAAAAATTAATAAAAATAATAATAATAATAATAATAATAAAATTATAAAAGTTGAAAATGAAGATAATGAAAATAAAGAAAAAAATATTAACATTGAAAATAATAATTTAAATGAAAGTGAAAAGAAAAAAGAAGAAATAAAAGATAATTTAAATGAAAAACAAAAAGTTATTAATGAAAGAAAAAAGATTAATGAACAATTAAAATATAATAATCATCCTGAAATTGATAAAAATACTAAAATTATTATTGAACAAAAAATGAATGAATTAAATGCTGAATTATCAGAATATAAAGAAGAAAAAGCTAGAATGGAAAGATTAAATAATGAATGTTTGAGGATTAAATTAAAATTAAATAATGATATGGAACAATTAAATTTAAGGAAAGATGAATTTGAAAAATATAGAGAAACTGAAATAAAAAGATTTGAAAAAGAAAGAAAATTACTTAATACATTAAAAATTCAAAATCAAACATTAACTCAAAATGCAAAAAAAGATAAAGATACAATAGAAGGATTAAAAAATCAAATAATAAAAATTCAACAAGAAATGAGGCAAAAAGAGACAACAAGTAAACTGACAATAGATAAATTAAAAAAGCAAATAGAAGAATTAAAATTAAAAAATGAAACTCTAAATAATAATAATATTACAGACAACATTAATGAAAACAAAAATAAAAGCATAAATAACATAAATAATAATAATAATAATAATAACATAAACAACAATAACAATAACAATAATAACGATAATAATAATAATAATAATAAAAATCTTGAGAATAATTTATATAACTCAAGTAATTCAAATATTTTAAATAATGTTGAATGTGAATCTCCTCAAATAAAGCAATCAAGAAATGGACAAAATATACCAAAACAATCATCTTATCAGAAAAAGCCATTAAAAAATGTATCAATAGGAAAAGGAAAAGAAAACCAAAATAAACTTCCCTTTCCCAAAACAACATCTCCAAAAAATCAAATATCTCCAAAAAGTAAAAATGAAAAAAGTATAAAAAAATCATATCAAAAACCTGAAAAAGAGAAGATAGAAATTAAATCAAAAACACTTCAACCATCATCAAAAGAGAAATATTTAATGTCTCTTGATGATAATACATATGATTTTACATTTCCTGAGAAATATCATAAAAATGATAAAAGTATAATAATTAAAACATCATCAAATGAAGGAAAAACAATAAATTTATATTCAAATAATAAAAGAGAAGTAATATTTAAAAGTGGAGTTCGTAAAGAAATTTTTCCTGATGGTTATCATATAGTATATTTTACAAATGGAGATTTAAAACAAATATTTCCAGATGGAAAAAGTGTATATTATTTTAATGAAGCTAAAACTGTTCATACTAATTTTAATAACGGTCTTCAAGTCTTTAAATTTAGTAATGGACAAATTGAAAAACATTTTTCCGACGGTAACAAACAAATTTTTTTCCCTGATGGTTCTCAAAAATTTATTAATAATGATGGAGGTGAAGAAACTTTTTTTTCTGATGGAACTGTTCAAAAAGTAGATAAAAATAATAATCTTATTTTAGAATTAAAAGATGGAACTAAAGAAGTTAAATATGCTGATGGAAGAGAAGAAAGAATTTTACCTAATGGTAATGTTGAAACTATTGAAAAAAAAAATTCCAGTTGTAATGACGAAGATGAGGTTATTTCTAATGATGATAATCAAAGCTTTCATGATATTCAAAATGTTTAATTATTTTTTTTTGTAATTGAAGGGAAATGGGTTTTTTATTAATTAATATAAATATGAAATAGCAAAAATTGATATTTAATATTAAGGAAATTTAACTCTTTTTTCTTATGGTATTTTTCAATTTTTTTTCAATTAAAATTATTATTAAAATAAGAAAACAATTTTTCAAATATGTTAAAAATAAATATAAATATATTTATATATATATGGAAAAATGAATCCAAAAAAAAATTAAAAAGTTTAAAAATATAAAAATTAAATAAACATTCCTTTAAAAAAATTAAAAAAAAATCTAACTTTCATATATTTTGCATTTAATTATCTCTCATATTTCTTTCATCTTCTTCATTCATTTCATCAACCAATTCTTCCATTTTACTAATTCTTTTTTCAAAATTAACAAAAGAAGAAGTAATCATATCCATTTGTGATACCATTTTATCAAAAACATTAGTTAATCCTTCACTAACATCTTTTTTTTCATGACTAACTTTTTTATAATTTAAACCAGTTTCGGAATTGAAAGGTTTAGTAGAAGTAGGAGAAGGACTTTCTTCAAAATTAGCATTTTTATCAGGTAAATTACTATAAGATTCCAAATTACTTTTCCATAAAACAATTTGTGAGTCGAGTCCTCCACTTGCGAAATAATCACCAAAATGAGAAAAAGCACAACACATAACTGCACTTTCATGAGCATTTAAAGTGAATAAAATATCACCTATTCTTAAATCATATATTTTAATTGTTCCATCATAAGACGTTGAACTAAGAAACATTCCACTTGGATGAAATGATACACATGTTGCTGGTTTATTGTGATATGAATATATTTGTACTGTTCTTTTTGAACGAACGTCAAAAAGACGAATTTTTGAATCAAAACATGCTGTTGCTATACATGAATTATCAGGATGAAATCTTACACAATTCACAGAACCTTTATGTTCATTTTCAAAATTATATACTTGTTTTTTCATTTGTACATCCCATAAACGAAGAGTTTTATCATCTGAACCTGATGCTATTAATTTAGCATCTTTACTAAAACGACATGTTTTCACCCAATTTTTATGTCCTGTAAGTGTTGCTTTTAATCTCTTATCAGCAACTCCTATTATTTTCACTGTTTTATCATCAGAACAACTACAAACTAATCTAGAATCACATGAAAAATCAACACTTTTAACAGGAGCTGAATGGAATTTTAAAACTTGACTTTGTATTCTTCTTTTTTCACTAGAATAATCATAAGTATTAGACCAAAGTCTCACAGTGTGATCTGATGAAGCTGATGCAAATAGAAAACCATTTGGTGCTATTGATATGTCATTTATTAAGGATGTGTGACCTGTTCCTATTGATGGAAGTGTCTTTAATGATGTTAAATCCCATACCATCACTTTGTTGTCAAATGATGAAGAAATTAATTGCTTGTTGTTCGAGTTAAATGCTATTGATGTTATTGTATCTGTGTGATATTTTAAAAGACGGAGAAATGATGGTTGAGGAATAAAGGTTTCTTGTTCTAATGGATTTGGATAGGAAGGAATTGCGTTTTGGTTTAGACTATTTGTTGATAACATTTTTTTTTTTGATTTTTATTATATTTAAATTTTTTTAATTTTTTAAATAAGTTTAAATTATGTGTTTAATATTTATTAGAGATATATATAAATGGATGGAAAATCTAATTTTGGGGATTTAAAAAAAACTATGCTTCAATATTTTGAAATTTCTAAGAATACAATAGATAAGAAAATGGTTATAATAACAAAAGAATTATTAAATATAAAAAAAGAACATGAATTATTAACAAATAAATGTAATAATTAATAACTTAAATTTATAGTTAAAGATATTATTACTCGAATAGAAACAATATCAGATAATTTTAATGAATCCTTTTTGAATGATGTATCTCAAATAACTCAACCATATAAAACAATACAATCAAGGAGTAAAACACCTTCAAAAATAAATATTGAAAATGTATATATAAATAAAAAGGTTCAAATAGGAAAAAATTTTTCAAAATTAAAAATAGCTCAAAATTCAATTTCAAAGCCTTCTTCTCCTTTAATACCATCAAATAATTATAGAAAAATAAATAGGAAAGTATTTAGTCATCATAATTCAAAAAATTATAATCAATCTATTTTAAATAATACATCATTTTCAAATAAAATAAAAATTATAAAAAAGAATAAATTTAGTAATGAATTAATTAATCAAACAATTGAAAATTCTGAAAAAAAAGAAAAATCAAAAAGAAAAGTAAAAGAATTAAGGGATAATAGAAAATTATCTGTAATGGATATTCCATCATTTTCAAATGATAATTATCAAAATAATGTTGAAAAATCTCACAAAGATAATTTTTGTTTAATTTTAGCAAAATCAAATATCATTCCAATTAAATTAAGATTAATTTTTGCTTTAAAATCTAAATTTTATTCTAAAGAAGAAATATTAAAAGATTATCAAAAATTAATTTCACTTAATTCTTCAAATTATTTATTTTATGAAAGAGAATTTAAATATTTTAATCCTTCAAAAACAATTCAATGTTTTTTGGGTTTTATTAATAAAGAAAAAGAAAATGAATTTGTAAAAAATCATTGTAAATATAATTTAAATAATGAAAATGATGTAATTATATTTAATATGTTTAAAATATTGTATATATTATTAAATAAAGAAATTTCTTCAAATGATAATGATTTAATTAAAGATTTTTTTGGCAAAATATTTGAAGAGTTAAAAGTTAATGATTTAAAAAGTTGTATTTTAAATATTATTTGCCCAAATTTTACTGTTTCAAGAGTTCAGTTAAATACAATTAATATGATTTTAAGAAATTATCCTAAAATTGTTGATAATAGTTATTATAAATCTTTAGAAAATGATCAAATAAGTTTTACAATTTCTTTGTTTATAAAAGAAATTTATATTTATTCAAAAAAACAATTTTCTAATGGAAAAAAAATGATAATGTATATAAATGAAAAAAAAGAACTAAATTTAAATAACCAGTCTAATAAAAAATATAATTAAAAAATAAAAAAAATATTTTTTCAATAAACAAAAAAAATTAAAAAATAAAAGGAAATATAAAAATGGGAAATAAACCACATTCACATCAATATTCAAAGCCTTTAATGAACGTATCAAAAAAAACAGAGAATATAAATGATAAACCAGAAATAGAAAGTAATTTAATTTATAAATAAAATAGAAAAATAAAGTAATTAATCGTAGTTCCTTTGATTTTGAGAATATAATAGGAAAAGGAGGATTTGGAAAAGTATGGAAAGTAACATTAAAAAAAACAAATAAACAATATGCAATGAAAGAAATGTCAAAAACGAAAATCATAGATAAAAAAAGTGTAAATTCAATAAAATCAGAACGCAATTTTTTAAGCAAAATAAATCATCCTTTTATAGTAAATATGCATTTTGCTTTTCAAGATAATACAAATTTATATCTAGTAACAGATTTATTAACAGGAGGAGATTTAAGATACCAATTATGTATAAATAAAAAATTTAATGAATCAACATCTAAATATTTTATAGGATGTATATTATTAGGATTAGAATATTTACATTCAAATAGAATAATTCATAGAGATATAAAACCAGAAAATTTAGTATTAGATTATAAAGGAAATATAAAAATAACTGATTTTGGTATTGCTCGTTTAGAACAAATGAATAATGCTAAAGATACAAGTGGTACACCTGGTTATACTTCACCTGAAGTAATGTGTGGTTTACAACATACTATTGCAGTTGATTATTTTGCTTTAGGTGTTATTGCTTTTGAATTTATGTTTGGTAAAAGACCTTATTCAGGGAATTCTAGAAAGGAAATTAAAGAAAGAATTATGGCTAAACAAGTTAGAATTAAAATTGAAGAATGTCCTAAAGGATGGTCTATTTATGCTATTGATTTTATTAATAGATTATTAATTAGAAAACCTAGAAAAAGATTAGGGTATAATGGGACTAAAGAAGTTAAAAATCATCCTTGGTTTAAACATTTTAATTGGAAAGAGTTATATATGGGGAAATTAACTTCGCCTTTTATTCCTAAAAATGAAGATAATTATGATAGGAAATATTGTATGAGTGTTGATGTTGTTAGGATGAAAACTAAAGAAAGATATGAGAAGATTGTTAATAGTGAAGAGTTTAAAACTATTTTTTTGGATTATTATTATTTTAATAGAAGTTTAAAAGAAAATTTAGGAAATGATATTAATGATTTAATTAAATTTAAAAATCCACATTTAATATATGAAATTGAATATGATATGGAAATGGAAAGAAAAAGTAAAAGAAGTAGAATTGATGATAATGTTAATAATGTAAATAATGATAATGTTATTAATAATATTTATAATAAAAATAATAATCAAAGTAATAATAATATTAATAATAATAATGAAAATATAATTTGGGGATTAAAAAGAAATAAAAGTGAAATTAGAAGAAGAAATCAATTTAATGATTTAATTAAAAAAAAAAGTTTTAATTTTGAAAGTGATGATAATTATATTTCATCTCGATTTGGTAAAAAAATTTTACAACATCAAGAAATTGAATTATTAGATAATGAGATTTTTTTAAATAAAAAAGATAAAATTAAAAGAGAACATCATAGTGAAGTTAATAGTAGAAAAAATACAAAAAATAGAACAAATTTTAATAAAAATGATATTGATGTATT
>JAEEGI010019917.1_pt1 | contig 13491 bp, 11 predicted proteins | sample 8958751 | NCBI WGS metagenome assembly JAEEGI01 (sample SAMN16246545, study PRJNA631951) | gut metagenome | biome: gut microbiome; feature: rumen; material: KS-attached | host: Bos | place: Iran: Karaj | collected 2018-10
CACGGCGCAGGATGCGACGGATAACGTAGCCTGCCTTGGCATTGCTGGGCAACTGACCGTCAGCAATCGAGAATGCGATGGTGCGCACATGGTCTGATACCACACGCATAGCGATGTCCACATCCTTGTTCTCGCCATATTTCTTGCCGCACATCTCACCCAATTTGCCGATAAGGGGCTGGAACACGTCGGTATCATAGTTGGATTTCTTGCCCTGCAGGGCCATGCACAGACGCTCCAAACCCATACCGGTGTCGATGACCTTGTTGGGCAGGGGCTCGAGCGAGCCGTCCACCTTGCGGTTATACTGCATGAAAACGAGGTTCCAAATTTCGATGACGAGGGGATCATCCTTATTGACCAGCGAGGCGCCAGGAACAGCAGCCTTTTCCTCTTCACTGCGCAAGTCGATATGAATCTCACTGCAAGGTCCACAAGGTCCGGTATCTCCCATTTCCCAGAAATTATCATGAGCGTTGCCGTTCAAGATATGGTCTTTCGGCAGATGGGCCTCCCAGAATTTCGCAGCTTCATCGTCACGGTTCACACCGATGCTGTCATCGCCCTCAAAGACGGTGGCATAGAGATTCTTGGGGTCAAGCTTGTACACATTAACCAGCAAGTCCCAAGCCCAATCGATGGCCTCGTGCTTGAAGTAGTCACCAAACGACCAATTGCCTAGCATCTCAAACATGGTGTGATGATAGGTATCATGACCCACCTCCTCCAAGTCGTTGTGCTTGCCGCTGACACGCAGACACTTCTGGGAGTCGGCAACACGACGCCACTGGGCTTCCTTATTGCCCAGGATGATGTCTTTGAACTGGTTCATTCCAGCATTGGTAAACATGAGGGTTGGATCGTCCTTGATAACCATGGGAGCCGATGGTACGATATGATGACCATGCTCCTCAAAGTAACGCTTGAAAGTCTCTCGAATTTCTTTTGCAGTAAGCATAATATTATATCTTAATATGTTATAAATGTTCAGTTTTTATTGCAAAGTCTAAACTTTTTGTTTACCTTTGCCGAGTGATTACAAACTGCAAAGATACTCAATTCTATCAATTTGTGCAAGACCATGCAGGAACTGGATAAAAAATTCTACAAAATCGGAGACGTTTCGGAGATACTGGGCATCCCCGAATCCACGCTGCGCTATTGGGAAAGTCAATTTACCATCATCAAGCCCAAGCGCAACAAGAAAAACATCCGCTATTACACGCCTCACGACATCGAGATGATCAGCCGCGTGTATTATCTGGTAAAGGAAAAGGGTCTGAAGTTGGATGCTGCACAAGCCCAAATCAGGCACAACCGTGACGGTGTGGACAAGCGTTTTGACGCTATCGCGCAGCTCAAATCCATCCGCGAGCAACTGGTCGCCTTCCAGAACACCCTCGACGAGCTGTTCCCCGACGTTCCAGCGGCCAAACCCAACAATTCTCACTAAGACATTGAGACGCTTATTTTTTAGAGAGACGCTTTCATGCATTGCGCCTCTCCTTTTTTCTGCTTCCCGCTAGACACCCTATACACATGCTGCAAATAAATTATGGCAACAAGCCTTGAGGCTCATTGCCATAATTGCAAAAATAACTTCAAAAACGTAATATCTTCTGGGTATTGATTTACAGTTTCTAGAACCTCATTCCCAAGGTGAGGGAGATGCGGTTGTTGTTGTCCTTCACATCGGCACTGACGTTGGGGGTCTGGTAAACGACGTCTCCATGTCCGTCCTTAATCGTCAACTGCGAGAACGCATTGTAAACGCTGTTACGGATTGTGTGAACATATGACAGATCGGCATACATCGACTTGTAACGATAACCCACACCACAGGTGATGTTATGCACCGTGTTATCATACTGAAAAGCAGGATTTGATCCAGACGTCGGAACCTCGTAAATCCGATCACCGCCTTCTTCGTATAACGGCTCTACATTATTGTAGGTGTAATCGTCTATACCCTTCTCGACCTGAGAGGTCTTGATGCTATAACCTGCACGCAGGCTAAAGTTGGGGTTGACGCGGTACTCGCTACCGATGCGGACGATGTGTGAAGGCTTCATGAAGTTCTTCACGTTGGTCGTCACATCAGCATAGTTGTTACGGTGTACGTCGCCAATGCGCATGGTCTCGTTGGCCACATACTCATAGTCTAAGCTGACGATGCCGCGGGTGCCAATCACACCAGCCACACTGCCGATGAAGTGCCAGGGTGTGGAGATGGTGTAGGTGCTTGAATAGTTATAGCCATCGTTGCTGCCCTTATCGGCACTGTAGAGCAGGTTGCCATCCTGTTGAGCCTTGAGTGACGTGCTGACATAGTAAGTGTCTCGCATGTCATAGAAGGTGGGCGTGTGGAACGCAGCACCGATACGCAAGGCCTGGGTAGGACGCCAGATGAGACCTAACTTGAAGTTCACACCGGTTCCCTCGCTGTGCAGGTAGTTATACAATCCCCAATCAGCATGGGTATTCTCATGGACGATCGGTGTTTCGAACAAGTCTTCGTCGTTAACCATCACATAGGCATTGCTCAGTTCCTCATCGTAATATTGTTCAGTCCTGTAATCCAAGTCGAGGATACCGAAATCAAAGCCCCAATAAACCTTGTTGGCGATGTTGCCACCGAAGGCGATATTGTACTCATCGGCATGGCCACTCTCATCAACCTCATAGTAGGCGTTGCCCGTGGTAGTCTGACCGTAAAGGCCTCGCATACCATCGCTATAGGCGTTGATGATACCCACATATCCACCTGTTCTTGTCGGCATGTCAAACATCGTCACTGCAGCCCAGGGTGCATAGCCGTCAAAATAGGGATTGTAACTATCATCCCAATAGAGGTCATCGGGAGTGTACCCGGGGACATTTACAAACTCATCAGCGATATAATTACTCAGTGAGTAATCAATATTGCTCACTCCACCGATGTAGTGGCGCTTGAATGAGTTGATTCGGTTGTACGTAAAACCGAAATTGATGTTTGGCACGGTCTCGCTGTTGAGTCGAATGGCTCCAATGTAGCCCACGTTGTTCACATTGAACTTGGTATTGTTCATCTTGTCAACGCCAGACTTGGTGCTGTTGAAATCCAGACCAAACGTCAGTCCCAGGTCAGAGTTGCGATAAACTCCTATACCGCCAGGGTTCTGAGTGAGCACCGAGAGATCGCCACCCAGGGCGCCGAATGCACCCGCCATCGACTGGAAGCGCGATGTGCCGCGGAGTTCGGTTTGAGACATATGCAGGACATCAAATGAATCCTGAGCGTTGAGCATAAGAGGAAGTCCGCACAACAGGAGGGCAAAAACTTTCTTCTTCATTTCGTCAAATAGTTAGGTGTTAGTGTAAATGCGTGTGTAGAGAAAGGATTGACTCAACGACGATGTCCTCCACCGCCCGACGATCCGCCATGGCTACCGCCGCCACCGCCACCGGAATGGCTGCCGCCCGATGAGCCACTGCTGTAAGAACCGCCACCGCTGCTGTGCGAGCTGCCGCTGCTGTAGCCGCCGCTGCGTGAGCTGCCGCCGCTGTAAGAGCTGCTGCCACGTGAACTGCCGCTGCTGTAAGAGCTGCCGCTGCGTGAGCTGCCGCTATAAGAACGGCTGCTACTGCGCGATGTGATACCACTGCTGTTACGTGAGCCCATATTGCCACTGCCACCACGAGATTGTGCATAACCTGTACGGCCATGGCTGCTCGATGAGCCGACACGTGTTCTGCCACTGCCGGCACCACGTGCCGAGATACTGCTGCGGCCATTATCCAATCCGACACGGCTGTTCGGGTTGCGGTTGGTGGCTAATCCAGCACGACGTCCGGTGCTCCAAGTGCCCGTGGGACGATTAGCAGCAGGACGATGTACGCCACCACCGGCATAATAGTCGTTGTATCCGCCATGCCAGCCCCAACCGTGGCCATGCCAGCCCCAACCGTGGCCAGCCCACCAATGGCCGTGACTCCACCAGGGGTTATAAGTCCATCCCCAATAGGCCGAATGCCATAAACCGAAATTGTAGGGCGTGTACCAGCCGTAGTGCCATGGGCTATAATACCAGGGATCAAATACATCAATATACCAGGGGCTGTACCAACCGGTATACCAAGGATAGAAGGAAGATGCCCAGCCATAGGAAGCATAGCTCCAGTCGCTGCCCACAATCAGGTTGATTGTCGGCGACTCATCATAATACAGCTCAATCAGGTCATCGTCATCACTCAGGATAACAATGTCGGGATTGTAAAAGCGCTCGATACGGCGAGTGTTGGCAAATGCTTCCTCGTAGATGGTGTCACCATTGATGTCCAGCTCATACTCTGGATCATAAGCTCCACGACGGTTGTACTCGTCCTCATCACGTTCAAGCTGATAATTGCTCTGTGCTGCAACCTTGTACTCTTCAGGAACCTCGCCATAGACAGCAACGGTCTTCACAGGCTTCTCGGCCTTGATAGTTGTCTTGGGTTTCGGAGCCTTCGATGCATCATAATAGATGTCATCGTAGTCCTGCGCCTGTAATAGGAATCCGGCACCTAGTGCCATCAAACCTAAAAATGCTAAAACACGATACTTCATAATTTCATTACGTTTTAAAAGTTAGTATTCCGTTTAATCTAATCTGCTTTTTAGACAATTTTCTGATAAAAAAGTTTAAGTAGTTTGAAAAAAACAGTTAAAAACGCTGCAAGTTATAAAGTAATGTGATACAAGTGCTTTTTTCAATAGTGAAAAAATGCTAAATGCACCATTTTTAACAATATAGCATGCACCTATCATGAGCAAAAACCATGCCATCGCGGTAAAAAAACAATTGTAAATGCCCCAAAAGTATCGACAAAATGGCTACCTTTGCCGACAGATATGGGCAGAGAAAAGACATTCAGGTTCAAACAATTCGCCGTGCTGAACGATCGCACCGCCATGAAAGTGGGCACCGACGGGGTGCTCCTGGGCGCGTGGTGCCCCGTTGAAGGCGCTCGACGTGTCCTTGACGTGGGGACGGGGTGCGGCGTGATTGCCCTGATGATTGCACAGAGAAACCCTGATGCCGTCATTGATAGCATCGACATCGACCACGGTGCCATCGAGGAGGCCTCCATCAACTTTGCCCGTTCGCCCTGGGGCAAACGGCTCACGGCCATCGAGGGAGATTTTAACGAGATGGATACCAAGGAGTGCTATGATCTGATTGTCTCTAACCCACCCTATTTCACCGACAGTCTGCTGCCCACCGACGGCAGCCGCACCTTAGCGCGGCATTGCCAAACGCTCTCCTACCACCAACTGATCGACGGCGCGAGCCGCTTGTTGGCCAGTGACGGCATTCTTGCCCTGATTTCCCCAACCGATGCCGAAGAGACCATTATCGAAGCGGCCACATTCGCCTCGTTGCCTGTCAGGACCATGACCAGGGTAATTCCAGTTCAAGGCGCAGCACCTAAACGCACCTTGTGGCTTTTGTCCCGCCGCAGTCTCCAGTACAAGGAGGACACGCTCACCATTGCGCGCCACGACGGAACATTTACCGACGAATACGTTGCCCTGACCAGCCCCTTCTACCTGAAAATGTAACCCAACAAAATGACCCTGATATGGCTCAATCCAAGAGAAAAGACATACAGATTCTAAGGGCAGTAGCTATCATGGCAGTTGTTTTGATTCACACCTGCCCCGATGGCATCTGTCAAGTGTGGTACCGTCCTTTCATCAACTTTGCCGTAGCCCTGTTCTTGTTCCTCTCGGGATATCTCACCAAAACGAGTTATGACAACTGGAAATCTTTTTTCAAGCGCAGGGTAACACGCGTGCTCATTCCCTATCTGATCTGGACTATCATCTATAGCTGGGCGGCTTTACCCGACTTGAAGATCCTTGTTACTAACATCATCACTAGCAATGCCGCCGCTCATCTTTATTATCTACCTGTCTATATCCAGTTTATCATTCTCACTCCGTTAATCGTTAAACTGGCGAACTCCCGCTATAGACACCTCGGATGGATAATCACCCCCATCTCATTGCTCACATTCTATTATCCCCAATACTTTGCCGGCAAGACATTGAATGGGTATCTGACCATGGCCAATGACATCTCGTGTCTCAACTGGTTCACTTTCTATTATCTGGGTATCATCCTTGGCAATAAAATCCTCAAGCCTAAGTTCAGTTTTAAAACCACAGGTGTGCTGTTGACGATTTCTATCATCCTTCAGGTCTTTGAAGGATATGCCCTATACAAGCTAGGCCTCAACAATTGTGGCACCCAACTCAAACTCACATCGCTGCTGACGAGTTCGTTGACTTGCACTCTTGTCTACGCCTTATTACTCGAACATAAAATTCAGACCAAGAATCAGTTATTATTGACGATTGGAGAGTATTCTTTTGGCATTTATTTGAGCCACATCCTATTCAATCGGTTAGCCAAGGAGTTTGCCTTTTACGCCAGCATCCCCTATGTCGTCAATTCGGTTCTCATCCTTGCACTGAGTCTTTTGCTCTGTATCGTCTGCGACAGAGTTCTGAGTCCCAGGATATGCCGATGGTTCGGTATCAAGTGATAAACAGAAAAACAAAAGTCCCGTGACGTGGGATGTCAATCGGGACCTATATGTTCTGTGTCGCGTGATGCTTCGTCAGCAGTTTGACACAAGGTTGAATTGTTTTATTATTAAGAAAAAGTCAGTTTTATATCGTTTGAAGCATATAATTCTTCATTGAAGTCGATATATTGACTATAGAAATATAGAAAAGTTTAACGGCATTGTAATATTTAACACTCATTAACAGTCTATCCCCATTTATGGGGATAAAAACGACCTCAAAAGGCAAAAAATAGGGATTGCAGTAGTAGGAAATGCAACGTAATTTTGCATCTTGAAAAACTATACATACACGAAATGAAGACAAATCCGAAAACAGACAATAGAGAGCACATGCGACTGCTTGACAATGAGCCGGTTGGCAAGACCGTGCAAGTAGTGCGTGTCATGGGAGATGGAGCGTTCCGCCTGCGGTTGCTCGAAATGGGCTTTGTTCGCGGAGCAAAGGTTACCGTGCTCAAGAACGCCCCTCTGCAAGATCCGGTAGAATACATCATCTTGGGGTCGCACATCTCGCTGCGCCACAGCGAGGCGGCGCAAATCGAGGTAACAGACCAGGATGCCGAATTCTGCGACATGGAAGATGCTTTCCACGGCGTGGTCGAGACCGAGGTGGCCGCTGTTGACCCTATGGCCGACAATGTGCTGCGAGTGGTGCTCGTCGGCAACCCGAATTGCGGCAAAACATCATTATTTAATAATGCTACTGGCGCAAGGGAAAAAGTCGGCAACTATGGCGGTGTGACCGTCGACAGCAAGGAAGGCTGGTTTAACGTGGGAGGCCGCAAGGTTCAACTCGTTGACCTTCCAGGCACCTACTCGCTTACCGAGTATTCGCCCGAGGAGATGTATGTGCGCACCTATATCCGTGACAATCATCCCGATGCCATCCTCAATATTGTTGATGCCGGCAACCTGGAACGCAACCTGTACCTCACCACCCAACTGATGGACATGAACATCCCGATGGTAGTGGCTTTGAACATGTGGGACGAGCTGGAGAAAAGCGGCGACAAACTCGACATCGAAATGATGAGCCGACTGTTAGGCGCCCGCATGATTCCGCTGACCGCCTATAACGGCCATGGAGTGAAAGAAGTCCTGGAAGCCACTATGGATGCCATCGATGAAAGTGAACAGGAAACGTTTCACCACAATGTGAATTATGGGACCCTCATCGAGGACTGCCTGAAAGAATTGGGAGATATGTGCCCCGAACTGGACCGATACACGGTGCTCAAAATCATCGAGAACGACCAGCATGCCATCGACCTGCTTAATGGTCAAGATAACGCGGAACAAGTCAAACAGACCGCAGCCGACATGCGGCAACGCATCGAGCGCGACTACAACAGTGACATCGTGAGCATCATCACTGACTTGAAATACGGCTTTGTGCGCGGAGCGCTGGCCGAAGCATTTACGCCCAATCCCGAGCGAGAGGCGGGTGAGACAAAGCCTGGCTATTCCATGGACCGGCTGCTCACCAACCGCTGGCTGGCGTTACCCATTCTGCTGGTGCTCATGTGGCTGATGTTTGAAGCGACTTTCACACTGGGTGCCTACCCACAGGAATGGATTGAAAACGGAATTGCCAAGTTGGGGGAATGGATAGGCAGCACCATGCCCGACGGCATACTGCGCGACCTCATCGTCGACGGCATTATCGGTGGCGTAGGTGGCGTGCTCGTGTTCCTCCCACAGATTTTGATACTCTTCTTCTTTATCTCACTGCTGGAGGACAGCGGTTACATGGCTCGTGCAGCGTTTATTGTGGACCGTGTCATGCACCGTGTCGGGCTACACGGCAAGTCGTTTATCCCCTACCTCATCGGCTTTGGCTGCGGTGTGCCTGCCATCATGGCGACTCGCACCCTTGAGAACCGTCGTGACCGCATCGTGACCATCCTGACCGTGCCGTTCATGTCGTGCTCGGCGCGTTTGCCGGCCTATCTGCTACTCGTGGCAGCATTCTTCACCGCCAAGCAGGGCCTGATATTGATGAGCATCTACCTGATCGGCATTCTCGTAGCTGCTTTGACGGCCATCGTGTTGAGTAAGACGATTTTGAAGCACGACAAGACACAATTTGTGATGGAATTGCCTCCCTACCGCAAACCCACAGCCCGCAATGCCACCATTCACATGTGGAGCAAGGGCAAACAATACCTACAGAAGATGGCCACCATCATCCTAGCCGCATCGATTATCGTCTGGGCGCTCGGCTACTTCCCCCGCCATGAGGGACAGACACCGCAGGAACAGATCGAGAATTCCTACATGGGACGTATGGGTAAAGCCATCGAACCCGTCGTTGCTCCGCTGGGATTCAACTGGCAGATGGGTGTCAGTGTACTCACCGGTGCCGCAGCCAAAGAAATCGTAGTATCGACAATGGGTGTTCTTTATACCGGCGAAGCCGACGCCAACGAAGAATCGGCATCGCTCAAGGAGAAACTGCAAACGGCCACGAAACCAAACGGCGAGAATGTATTCAACCCGATTGTGGCCTATTCCTTCATGCTCTTCATCCTGCTCTACTTCCCCTGCATCGCTGCTCTAGCAGCCATCAGGCGAGAAGCCGGCACCAAATGGATGATATTTGAGATTATCTACACCACAGCGGTAGCCTGGCTCATTTCTTTCATTTTCTATCAAATCGCTATCAGACTCTAAATCATCAATAATGGAATTATCGACTATTATCCAAACCATTGTGGTGCTCGGTATCGTGGCCGTGGCACTAGTCTATGTGCTGCGACGTGTCATCAAGACCACGCGCGGCAAGGGCGACTGCGGTTGCGGTTGTGGCAAGAGCTGTCAGCACAAGAAAGAAGTTAATCAGCCGAAGAGGTAACGGAAGGCATCCTCGACACGGGCGACCTCAACCACCTTGATGGTCCATGAGTCACGCTTGACTCCTTTGAGGTTGTTCTTGGGAATGATGATGGTATCGAAACCCAGTTTCTGGGCTTCGGTGACCCGTTGCTCACAACGTGTCACTTGACGGATTTCGCCCGAGAGTCCCACTTCGCCGGCAAAGCAAACACTGGCATTGATAGCCATGTCAACATTAGATGACAGAATGGCACTGATGACGGCCAAATCCAACGCAGGGTCATTCACCTTGATGCCACCCACGATATTCAGGAAAACGTCCTTTTGCGCCAACTTGAAGCCGAGGCGTTTCTCCAGCACCGCCAGGAGCATGTTCATTCGCCGCTGCTCAAATCCCGTGACCGAACGCTGAGCCGTGCCATAGGCTGCCGTGCTCACCAAGGCCTGCACCTCGATAAGGAATGGGCGCATGCCATCTATGGTCACACCTATCGCCGTTCCCGACAAATCGCCTTCGCGGTCACTCAAAAGCAGTTCGCTGGGATTGGTCACCTCACGCAGGCCGTCTTCCTTCATCTCATAGATGCCGATTTCGTTGGTGTTGCCAAAGCGGTTTTTTATAGGCCGCAGGATGCGGTACAGGTAGTTGCGATCTCCCTCAAACTGGATGACGGCATCAACGATATGTTCGAGCACTTTGGGGCCGGCAATGCTGCCCTCCTTGTTGATATGGCCGATGAGAATCACAGGGGTATAAGTCTCTTTGGCATAGCGCTGAAAAGCCGCTGCACACTCTCGCACCTGAGTCACACTGCCTGGCGCACTCTCCAACTGCTCACTGGCGATGGTCTGTATGGAGTCCACGATAATCAGCCCTGGTTGGAAAGAACGGATGCTGGAGAAGATGTTATCCAGCGACGTTTCACACAGCAGATAGCACTCGCAGTCCATCCGTCCGCCAGCAATGCGGTCGGCACGCATGCGCAGTTGTTGCGGGCTTTCCTCGCCCGAGACATACAGTACCCGGCGAGAGCGTATGCGCAAAACATTCTGCAAGACCAATGTCGACTTGCCAATGCCCGGCTCACCGCCAAGCAACACGATACTGCCAGGCACCAAGCCGCCACCCAAAACGCGGTTCAACTCACCGCTGGGCAAGTTGATGCGCGGTTGATCCTCGGCACGTATCTCCGAAATCTTGACAGGTTCAACGGCTTGACGGCCACCATCAACTGCTCCGGCATAGCGTACTGGGGACGACTTGGGAGCCTTGGGCTCCTCAATATAGGTATTCCACTCACCGCAGGCGGGGCACTTGCCGAGCCATTTGGGCGATTCGTTACCGCAATTCTTGCAGAAGAAGGTGGTTTTGACTTGTTGCTTGGCCATATCTGATAGACTGGATTTAACCGGATGGATTATCTCCTGAAAAATTCGCTGATGGTGATGGCTGCGGCCACGCCCACATTGAGCGACTCACTGCCTGCGGTCTTCGCCTTAGGGATGAGCAAACGGCTATCTACATGCTTGGCAACCTTGGCACCGATGCCTTGTCCCTCATTACCGAACACTACAAAGCCCGTTTTGCCCAACTCACTCTTGTAGATATCCTTACCATCGAGGAACGTGCCATAAACGGGTAAATCAGGATATTCTTCAAACAAGGCCTCCAGGTCGTCATAATGCACCTTGACACGAGCAATGGCACCCATGGTAGCCTGCACCACCTTGTGATTGTAAACGTCGACCGTAGTCTTGCTGGCGAAAATATCATGCACACCAAACCAGTCAGCCAACCTGATGATAGTACCCAGATTACCAGGGTCCTGAATATTGTCAAGCACAATGTTTAGGCTGCTAGCGACCCGAGCTGGGTCAATGGTGTCAACCGGTTTTTCATACACGGCGATAACATCACTGGGCGTGTCAAACTGTGAGATTCGCGCCATCTGCTGACCGTTGGCAAACACGATTTTGTCATAATGCTCGGCTGTGCCGCACTGTTCATACCACGAGCGCTTGGCGATGAGCCAGCGGCAGTTGAAGTGCTGCCACGTGTCACGAACACACTTGGTACCCTCGGCCACAAACAGCCCTTCGTCATCGCGGTATTTCTTGGCACCAAGGCTCCTGACAACCTTGAGGATGCCATTATTCATGTCCATCATAGGGCAGATCTTACTGCTTCACGTTGGGCTATCAGCGCATTGAAGCGCAACAGCAAAGTGCAAAACTCTCCGCTCAATCGGGAAATCACCGTCTGGGCAATCTCGTTGGGCACATCCTGAACAGCCGACGAAATAGAGCCGGCAATTGCAGCGAGAGTGTCGGCATCACCAGCAAGAGACACCGCCAGGCGAACAACATCCTCATAACTCTTACCCTCAAGATAACAGGTGATAGCCTCGGGGACAGTGTGTTGGCATGTTTCGTCGAAACGGAAGGTGGGACGTATCTCATCGAGCGTTAAAGACAGGTTATAGCCAAAGGTGTTTTCCACATATTCGCGAATCTGTCTCTTTTCCTTCCCCTGCCGGGCCAAGAAGATGGCGGCAGCAGTAGCTTGAGCTCCCTTAATTCCCTCGGGATGATTGTGGGTAACAGCAGCCGAAATATGAGCCAGTTCCAAGGCCTCTTCAAGGGTCAACGCATAATAGCCGACGGGGCTCACGCGCATAGCCGAGCCGTTGCCAAACGAGTTGTAAGGCTGAGGATTACCGTCATGAATCCAATTGGCAAAACGGCCGCCATATCCCCTATTGGGATACTCCCAGCACATTTTCAACATGATATTGGCCAGTTTATCAGGCGTGTGTTGTTCGTCCTCGAGCAGCCACAAGGCGTTAGCCATGGTAAGCACCGTGTCATCGGTAAAGGTGCTATTTGACGTGAACAATTCAAAATTATAGTCACGCGTAGGGTTGAACTCATAAGCCGACCCGATGACATCGCCGGCAATAGCTCCGATAATTCCTTTCATAACAATAAATCAATTTTTGAGTTTACAAATATACAACCATTTTTCGAAACAAGGCAAACTTATCGCGATTTATATTTTTCAGGATGCCCATGGTATCAGGTACTGCGAACCCACACGAGGGGCTGCGGTGACAACAGGCTGTGGAGATATTGCAGGACGACGCATGGTCGCAAGGGCTGTCACGTCACGCCAACCCTGAGTACAGTTGCGAATGGTAATCACGGCCATTCCAGCATAGCGGCCGGCCATATCCAAAAGGGCCGACTTCACTGCATCAATACTGGGAAAGCCACAACTATTGACACTGGCCAGGCGGCGACCGTTGCAATCAAGTGATGCACAGATACGGTCATCGCGATTTACGATATTTGAATAGTTCTTCATCTTTTGCTCCTCCTTATTATATTGTTTTGTACCGCAAAAGTAGAACGACATAGTGCAAGATTTTTGCACTACATCCCAAAATAAAGTTAAACCCAGCTTTCAGCAATTGTCCCTAGTTTCTAGTCCTTAGTTGGCATCCGCACCCTTTTGGCCTCACGCTAAGCCGCCAAGCCGCTAAGTTATATTTATTAGTGCTCGCAAGTGCTCGCAATTTAGTTTCTAGTCCCTAGTTTCTAGTTGGCATCCGCGTTGCTTTGGGCATTGATGTGCAAGCCTGAGGCTTGCAATACTTCGACGTTTCGGTGGGGCGGAAGTGTTAATGAAGTGTTAAAGAGAGTGTAATTTTGAGTGTCTTCTTCTTTCTTGATGAGGTCTAAGTTGAGGGCTTGGTTGAGGATGGCGCGTGAACGGGCTTGGTGCTTGAGTTGGCGGTGGCGGGCGGTGATTTGGGTCACGAGTTCGTCGGGGGTGATGGTCTGGCCTGGCTGGAGAACGTCGGTGATGCAGCGGGCGAGGACGTCGCTGTCCATGATGCTGCCGACGGCGGGTGCCTTCTGGGCGGGATGAGGGAGGTTGTCGGGGCCGATGATGAAGTGGAACTGGGTGGCGTCGGGGTCGTTGCTGAGGTCGAAGCCGCGGACGTAGCGCACGGTGGTGAGATTGCGCTGGGTGGA
>JAEEGI010019921.1_pt1 | contig 13489 bp, 5 predicted proteins | sample 8958751 | NCBI WGS metagenome assembly JAEEGI01 (sample SAMN16246545, study PRJNA631951) | gut metagenome | biome: gut microbiome; feature: rumen; material: KS-attached | host: Bos | place: Iran: Karaj | collected 2018-10
AGCCTCAGCAAGATCTCGGGCGACGCCAACTTCTCCCGGCCCGGCATGGGCATCAACGTGGGGCAGCCCGGCGGCCAGCGTAACAAGCAGCGCAAGAACTTCAAACGGCCCTACAAGAAGAAATGAGATTCAGAATCTGGAAATCCTGGGACGAAGAGGAACGGGCGGCGGCCGTGCGCATAGCGGGGCTGTGCGTCGCCGCGCTCACGCTCTTCATCTTCATTTCGACCTTCTCCTACCTCTTCCACTGGCAGGAGGACATGAGCCTCCTGGGCGACCCGGACGCGATGGACGCGGGCCGCAAGGTGGGCAACGCCGCCGGCAAGCTCGGTTTCCGGACCGGCCATCTGCTGGTGTGCGACCTCTTCGGGCTGGGCAGTTTCTCGCTGCTGATCATCCTGGCGGCCGTCTCGGTGCGCCTGCTGGCCCACCGCTGGCCGAATTCCCTGGTGAAGACCACGCTCATCGCCCTGTTCGGCGCCTTCTTCTCCTCGCTCGTGCTCGCCTTCATCGGCAGGGTCGCGGGCCTGCAGACGCTGTTCGGCGGCGGCCTCGGCGGACGCTGCGGCGCCTCCGTCGTGCAGTGGAGCGAAAACCTCTTCGGGCCCATCGTCACGGGCCTGTTCATCGTCATCCTCGCGGCCGCTTTCCTCTTCTTCGCCTCCAAGCGTTTCAACCGCTGGTTCGCCTCGATCGGCGAGAAGAAGGAGAAACCGGAGCCCGAACCGGAAGCACCCGAAACACCGGAGGAACCCGTGCTGCCCGATCCCGTGGAACCGGAACCGGTGGAGCCGGAACCGACCGTGCAACCCGAACCCGCCGTCGCAGCCCTCGCCGCGGAACCGAAGAAGAAACCTGAGAAGAATCAGCCCGAGCCCGGCACTGAAAATCCGGAAGGCGGTTTCGAGATCGTCCAGGACGAGGGGCTCGAGAGCGAGAACGTCGAGGACCTCAAGCCCATCGACAACCGCCTGGACCCGCCGGACGGCCTGCCGAAATACAAATTCCCGTCCCTGGACCTGCTGGAAAGCTATTCCAGCGGCCGGCGGGAGGTGTCCACGGAGGAGCTTACGCGCAACAACAACAAGATCCGCGCGGCGCTCGCCAACTACAAGATCCAGGTCAACGACGTCAAGGCCATCGTGGGCCCGACCGTCACCCTGTACAAGGTCTATCCCGCCCCGGGCGTGAAGATCGCGGACATCAAGAAACTCCAGGAGGACATCGCCCTGTCGCTGAACGCCAAGGGCGTGCGCGTGATCACCCTGTCCGACGCCGTGGGCATCGAGGTGGCCAACGACTACTCCTCCATCGTTCCGCTGAAGGCGCTGCTCAACGACGACTCCTTCCGCAACAGCAAGGCGGACCTGCCCGTCGCCATCGGCTACACGATCACCCAGAAGGTGCGCGTGTTCGACCTCGCGGACGCCCCGCACCTGCTCATCGCGGGCGCGACCAAGCAGGGTAAGTCCGTGGGTCTCAACGTCATCGTGTCCTCGCTGCTCTACAGCAAGCACCCTTCCGAGCTGAAGTTCGTCTTCATCGACCCGAAGATGGTCGAGTTCTCCGCCTACACTTCGCTGCTGAAGCACTACCTCGCCGTGCTGCCCGACGCCGCGGACGAGGAGGACGAGCGCGCCAACGCCATCGTCAAGAAGCCCAAGGACGCCGAGAAGATCCTCCGTTCGCTGTGCACGGAGATGGACGACCGCTACGAGCTGCTGAGCAAGGCCGGCGTCAACAAGATCACCCTCTACAACGAGAAATTCAAGGAGCGCAAGCTGCGGCCCGACCGCGGCCACCGCTTCCTGCCGTACATCGTCGTGGTCGTCGACGAATACGCCGACCTGACGATGACCACCGGCGCCGCCCCGGAGGCCCGCGCGGCCAGCCGGAGCATCACCAACTCCATCATCCGCCTGGCCCAGAAGGGCCGCGCCGCCGGCCTCCACGTGATCCTCGCGACGCAGCGCCCGTCGGTGGACGTCATCTCCGGCATCATCAAGAGCAACTTCCCGATGCGCATCGCCTTCCGCGTCGCCTCCCGCGTGGACTCGATGACCATCCTCGACGCCCCCGGCGCCGAGAAGCTCATCGGCCGCGGCGACATGCTCTTCTCCGCCGGCATCGACTCCGAGCGCATCCAGTGCGGCTTCATCAGCGGCGACGAGATCGACACCGTCACGGACTTCATCGGCGAACAGACCGGCTACGGCCGCTGCTACAACACGCCCTACTACCTCCCGTCTCCCGAAGAGCCGGGCGCTGAGGGCGGCGAAGGCGGTATGGTCGACATGTCCAAGGTGGACGACCGCTTCGAGGAAGCCGCCAAGATGGTGGTCACCACCCAGCGCGGCTCCACTTCCGACCTCCAGCGCAAGCTGGGAATGGGCTACGCCAAGGCCGGCCGCGTGATGGACCAGCTCGAGGCCGCCGGCATCGTGGGCCCGCAGGAGGGCAGCAAGCCCCGCCAGGTCCTCGTGTCCGACCTCAACTCCCTGCAGCCCATCCTGGACGCCTTCCTGCACCGATAGATAACTGACTAATAACACGAATAACCATCATGAAGTCCTTTCTGCGCCTCATCCGCATCCTCGCCGCCCCCCTGCTCGGCGCGGCCCTACTATTCTCCTGCCAGAAGCCCAACATTGACGATCCGAACAACCAGGGAAACAAGAAAATCCCCGTGGAGAGCGTCAAACTGGACGTGACTGCCAAGGAACTCGCCCCCAACGAGACCTTTCAGCTCACGGCCACCCTCCTGCCGGAGAATGCCACCAACAAGGATGACTTCTATGTAAGTTGGAGCACTTCAGACCAATCCGTGGCAAGGGTCAGTGACTCCGGCTTGGTGACGGCAATACACGACGGCACGGCCATCATTACCGTGTCCATCAGTGCCGACAAGAAGGCCCAGTGCGAAGTGACGGTCAAGACACCGGATCACATGGAAGGCATCATCAAGGGCACGGACTTCGGCCAGCAGGGCGGATCCAGCGACGAAGAGAAAGCCGCCGGCATCGATTTGTCCTATCAGTTCGCCCCGCGGGCCGCGCTGGCTTCGAAAGAAGTCATGGATGCTTTGACTGACGTTGAAGTCCATGGCAACCAGGTGAGGTTCACCCTGCCGGCGACGAAGGACCCCTATTATGGAAGCACCTCCAGCCTCAGCAACGACGACATCATTATCTTTGGCGACAGCGAGGCTTTCCCGGGCGGCGCCGCCATCAAGATCGAGACCTCGAACGCCAACCTGGACACCGCCCACAACAGCGATTCTTACGTTTATGACGGCCACCAGGTGTCGATAGAAGAGGTGTTCCAGAATCTGCACATGGAGACCTCCCAGCTGGCGCTCGGCGAGGTGCAGAGGATCCTGGACGAAGACGGCAATGAGGTTGAATTTACCAATACCAAAGGAGGGGGCGGCTTCGAGATCACGATTCCCGAACTGTTCGGGGACAACTTCTCCGCCTCACTGAACCTGGGCGAGAACCTGTCTATCACGCCCAAAATGAAGATCGGCTTCAATATGGACATCGCCGCGGATGTCGTTGATTTCAAACTTACCTACGCCCGCTGCCGCGTGGAAGCGTCGGCCGACCTCGCGTGCGACATCACTTTCAAGGCATCCGTGGATAAGACATTCAAGACAAAACAGCTGACAGTATTCCTGGGGGCCATTCCCATCGGACCCATTGTCATCTCCCCGGTCATCACCATGGACTTTGAGGTCAAGCTCTCAGGCCAGGTGGACCTCACCCTCTCTGTCGCCTATCAGAAGAGTGTCTATGCCCACGCCTTCTACAACGGCTCCAACCTGCAGTGCCGCGTAGGAGAGACGACGCCCTCTGACCCCAAGGACCCCTTCTCCGTTTCCGGCAACCTGTCCGGAGGCGTCGAATTCGGCCCCAATCTGGGTATGGGCGTCTCCCTGTATGGCGGTGCCCTGGCACTGGGTGTTGACTTCGACCCGCATATGGTTTTTACCGTCTTCAGTTCCTATCCCATCAGCCTGGAGGGCCTGAAGAACATCGGCAACGGCACTTTCTGGCTGGCCAATGCAGGTTATGAACCGTCGCTCGCCTTCTCGTTCGGCGGATACATCCAGGCCGGATACGCCTGGACGATGGATTTCGATCTCCCGGAAGAGCTGGGCCTTTCCTACTCTTTCGGCAAGACCTACATCGTCCCGCAGGTAGACGGCGAGATTGAATGCCGCCCCGAGCGGACAGCCGCGACCTTCACCACCCACATCAAGAACAAGGCCATGTTCAACGAGAACATGTATATGAAGGTCAGGGAAGCGGACGATCCTTCCGGCACCTGGACGACAGTCCCGCTCACCCTTGACGGGACGCCCAACAACGAAAAACCGGTGGAGGCCAATGCCATCTTCAGCCCGCTGAAGCCGTTCCAGCAGTATGAAGCTACCGGTCCGTTCATGAAGATTTCCCTATTCGGAAAGGAAATAGAGGTGGAGATGGTCAGGAATTACAGCCATACATTCTATACCGTTGACGAGCCGACGGACACGGCCGTCCGGGCCCTCCTGGGCGACATCTGCGCCAGCGGGGACGGGAACTGGAAGGACTGCAACTGGCTGGATCCCGAAGTCCCCTTCAGCGAACTGAAAAATATCTGGTTCAAGTATGATTCGGACCAGGAAGCAGCCACCTATGCCGATATTGAAGATTACGCCCGGAAGAAGCTGTCCGTCACCGTCCCCGACACCTGGAAAATGGGGAATAAACTGACCATTGGGAGTTGCTCCGCCGCATTGAATGACCTGAGCTGGACATTGGATATTCTTGGCGGGGTGGCATTCGACAGCATTGAGATCGAGGATCCGAATTTCGCCGGTGCTTTTGGAAACGATTCGGAAGAATTCGGCTATTTCCGTGATTTCTGGCCGGCCAGAAACCGCCTTGTCATTCATTCGAAACGCTTTGGAGTAGAGCACGTCACGCTCAATGCAAGCAACACAAATCTCTATGTGGATATGTCAGGGACCGGGATTCGTGGATTTTACACGTTCGACGGTGATCATTCTTTGTCCGGAACGGTGATCCTTGACAATTGCAAGCAGTTGAAGAAACTCGTGATACAAGGTCCCAACATGCCCGAGATGCTTTCTTACAAGGACTGTCCGGAACTGTCCGACATTTATATTCAAAAAATGCCGGGCGCGCATGATTTAAGCAAATACGCCGGGAAGAGCGAATATGTGCGTATTCAAGACGAGGCAGGATCTTTTATCTTCGGCGAAAACTGCTCGATGGATAAACTACACCTCCTCGGTTACGCTACCTGCGCCGGGCTTTCACTTAACGGGACAAATGTGAAAGAGGTTTACTCTGATGGGGTAGTAGGAGACTTCTCTGCATCCAATATTCCCTCCCTTTCCTCCGTTGTCGTGTCCAAAGGAGCAAGAAACGTCGTGATATCCGATTGCCCGGCTTTGGCTGAGCTGCGAATACTGAACGACGGCATTGACACCAACGGTGACGGTTGGTCAGATGTGTGGGATGGGCCGCTGGAAAGCATTTCCGTATCAGGAACGACCAGTCTGAAAAAGATTGCCCTCTATTCTTCATACCTGAGCGGGACGCTTCCCTCCTGGATTCAGTCCGCCGAAAGTGCATCGTATCCGTATAAGTATTCGTATAAGTGGGACGATGATCTGCAAAAACTCGTTCCGGGGACTACCCATCCCAACGGTTACATCATGCCCGGAGAGCCCGGCAGGCCCTATAAACACTGCCTGGGCGGATACTACGAAGAATAATTATGAATCAATATATGAACAGACCCTTTGCTCTTCTTCTGCTGACTGCGCTGCTTGCGGCCCCCGCCACGGCCTGCGCCCAGGTTGCGACCTATGTCCCCGAAGAGATCCATTTGCAGGCGCCGGAGGTGCCCCAATTCATCGAGTTCGCCGGGCAGACCTACCGTTTCGACCGGCCGGACCTCTATGAGCGCATGGACCGCGAGCTGATCGCCTTCACCTACGGGCATACCAATTCCGTGCTGATGCTCAAGCGGGCGGAGCGCATGTTCTCCCTGATCGTGCCGATCCTGAAGAAGAACGGCGTGCCGGAGGACCTGAAGTACCTGATGGCCATCGAGTGCAACCTCGACCCCAAATCTGTCTCCACGGCGGGCGCGGCGGGCCCCTGGCAGTTCATGAAGGCCACGGGCCGCTCCTACGGCCTGGAGGTGGGCGACGAGGTGGACGAACGCTACCATATCGCGAAGTCCACCGAGGCGGCCTGCAAGTACCTCAAGGAGGCCTATGCCAAGTACGGCGACTGGATGACGGTGGCAGCCAGCTACAACGCCGGCCAGGGCGGCATCTCCCAGCGCATCACCAACCAGCGCCAGAAGAAGGCGATGGACCTGTTCCTGCCCGCGGAGACCTCCCGCTACATGTTCCGCATCCTCACGGCGAAATATTTCTTTGAGAATCCGGAAGCGTTCGGCTTCCATGTCGAGGATTCCTACACCTACCCGGCCGTAAAGGAGACCGTCAAGGTGAGCGAAGCCATCCCGAACCTGACGGACTTCGCCGAGGAGCACGGCACCACCTATTTCTTCCTGAAAGAAGCCAACCTCTGGCTGCGCAGCGACAAGCTCACCAACAAGTCCGCCAAGACTTACGAGATCATCATCCCGAGATCGGAGTATTGAGATTCGCGGGAAACGCTAACCGCTCTTCCGCAGTCCCAGAACCATCCTCATGTTTCCCACCCGGTCACTCTGACCTGGTGGGAAACAAGCGTTTTAATTTTGTAGCCTCTATGCCGGGAGGGTGTTTCCCACACGGGGAATTTGGGGCGGCGGGAAACAGGAAAGAGTCATTCAGAGAGGTCTATGATGATTCGTTGTTTCCCAGTTAGTATTATTTGTCAGGGCCGAACCATTTTCCTAACTTTGTGACAATATGAACTTATGCTATGGAAGCGAAGAACTACTTTCATATGTTCGCCAACGGCGATGATGCCCGGGACTTCATCCTGGACAAAGAAGATTTCTATGCTGCATTCAATCGTTTTGGGGTCTGTGCCGCAGCCACGGACGTCCTTGTCTTGTCCTTCTCGATCGAGGATTCCCACCCCCATGCGCTCCTGTATGGGACGGCGTCCGAATGCTTGAAGTTCAAATACCTGTATGAGACGACAACCTTGCACTACGTGGTCTCGAACCGGGGCTCGGCCAAAGGATTGAGGTTCTTTCTCGAGCTCTATCCGGTTACGGACGAAGATTATCTGCGAAATGTAGCCGCCTATACGATCGTCCAGCCGACCAAGGATGGCAAGCGGGTGATGCACTATGATTATCTGTGGGGGACGGGGTCTATGTACTTTCGTCCGCAGAACCATATCCAAATTTGGATGATTACCCGTGACGGAAGGCTGGCGGAGCCCTGCAGGATAGATTCTCTGACAGCCAGGGAACGGAAAAGACTGCTGCGTTCGAAACGGGAAGTCCCTGGAGACTGGCTTGCCTGCAATGGATTCCTATTGCCTTCCAACTACGTGGATGCCCGGCATTATGAGAAGATTTATCAGACACACAACTGTTTCCGGGCATTCTGCTCCGCAGGGAAGAACAAGGATGCAGATATTATGACTCGAATGTCCGATACCCGTGGTGTCCTGTTGGAAGATTTGGAAGCAAGAAAGATATGCGCTGATTCGTCCAGCAAACTGTTTGGTCAGAAAGATCCAAGGAAACTGGACACCACAAACCGGCTTGCACTCGCGCGTTCGATGCGGACAGAATTCAGGATTTCTTTCCGCCAGCTCTCCACCCTGGTGCATCTGCCGGAGTCGGAGATCCGGAAATATATCCGTTAATCCTGTCGTAGTGGGAAACGCGGACCAGTTATCCATGCCTTCCGCGACACCTGGTTGTTTCCCACCCGGTCATTTTGACCCGCTGGGAAACGATAGCTGGCCAGTGGGGGTCTATGAGCGGGGTTGGTGTTTCCCACTTCAGGGGGGGGGCAAGCTAGGAAAATAACTTTTTTCAAGGAAATGGATTTTAATCAGTATATTTGTATGTATGACTCCGTTTCTTGAGCAGGTGGCGCGGCATTACTATGCCGAAGGGGGGATTGAAGACCTGTGCTTCGTCTTCCCCAACCGTCGCGCGCTGGTCTTTTTCCGCAAGTACCTGGGCGGATGCGTCGCCGGCGACAAGCGGGTGATGCGCGTGCCCGAGCTGGTCACGGTGGACGATTTCTTCCAGCGGCTCAGCGGGCTGAAGAAGACCGATTCCGTACACCTGCTGCTGGAGCTGTACAAGTGCTACAAACCCCTGTACGAGGCCGGCGGCGGCAAAGCCGAGGAGCTTGACGAGTTCATCTTCTGGGGGGACGTACTGCTGACCGATTTCGGCGACGTGGACAAGTTCCTGGTGGACCCGGAACAGCTGTTCTCCAACATCGCCGACCTGCGCGCCCTGCAGGACGACTTCAGCTACCTTTCCGCGGAGCAGGAAGAGGCCCTGCGGGCTTTCCTGTCCCATTTCCGCACCGGCGGCGAATACAAGGAGGCCTTCCGGCGCATCTGGGACATCCTCCTGCCGCTGTACAAGACCTTCGGGGCGCGGCTGCGCGAGGAGGGGATGGCCTACGACGGCCAGGCCTACCGGAGCGTGGCGGAGCAGCTGCAGCAGACCCCCGCGGCGGACCTGCTCTCCGCCCGCTACCCCGCCACGCGCAAGTTCGTGTTCGTCGGACTGAACGCCCTCAACGAATGCGAACGGCGCCTGCTGCGGCGCCTGCGCGACGCGAAACTCGCCGAATTCTGCTGGGACTACGGCCCGGGCTGGATCAGCGATCCGCACAACAAATCCTCGCAATTCCTTTCGGAAAATACAGGCGAATTCCCGCAGGCCTTCGACCCCGATCCCGAGGGCCTCGGAGCGCCGCAGATCAACGTCCTGAGCGTCCCGTCGGGCGTCGGACAGGCCAAGCAGCTGCCCGCCATCCTGGAGAAGGTGGGCGCACGCGGCATCGACACGGCCGTCGTGCTGCCCGACCAGAGCCTGCTGATCCCGGTGCTGAATTCCCTCCCGGAGCGGATCCGGGACATCAACGTGACTATGGGCTACCCGATCTCGGGCAGCGCCCTGAGCGCCCTGATGGACGACGTGGCCGCCCTGCAGATGCACCTGCGCGAGAAAGACGGGCAGTGGTATTTCTACCACCGGCAGGTCTGGAGCATCTTCTCCAACAGCGTATTCAAGTCGCTGGCGGGAGAGGAAGGGCTCGCGAAAGCCGCCGAGGTCCGGAAACAGAAACGCTACTACATCCCGCAGGACGAACTGTCCGGGCTGCCGCTCTTCGACCGCATCTTCCAGCCGGTCGTCCGCGCCCCCGGCGAACGCGACGCCGAGGCGATCCGCGCCGTCCAGCTGTACCAGCTCGAGCTCCTCTCCGAGCTCGGCCGCGGCCTGAAGGACAAGCCGCAGATGGCCCTCGAGCTGGACTTCGTCCGCGAATACTACCTGGCGGTGGGACGCCTGCGCGACTGCGCGCTGCCCATCCTGCCCGCCAGCTATTTCCGCCTGTTGGAAAAGGTGCTCGCCACCGCGTCGGAGCCCTTCCGCGGCGAGCCGCTGCGGGGCCTGCAGGTGATGGGACCGCTGGAGACGCGCGCCCTGGATTTCGACAACGTGGTCCTGCTGAGCTGCAACGAAGGGGTCTTCCCCGCCCGCAGCACGAAGCCTTCCTTCGTGCCGGCCGAGCTCCGCAAGGCCTTCGGCCTGCCGACCTGGGAGTACCAGGATGCGGTCTGGGCCTATTATTTCTACCGGATGATACGCCGCGCCAGCCGCGTCTGGCTGCTCTTCGATTCGCGCACCGAGGGGCTCCGGGGCGGCGAGGAGAGCCGCTACATCAAGCAGCTGGAGCTGCATTTCAAGGCGCCGCTGTCCCGTTTCGCGCTCCGCGCGGAAATAGGCCGCAACGAGGCTGAAGGGCCCATTCCCAAGACGGAGGAGCACGTCCGGCTGCTTCGGGAGAAGTTCCTCTCCGCCTCCGCACTGCAGGGCTATCTCGCCTGCCCGGCACAGTTCTATTACCGCAGCGTCTGCGGCCTGAAGGAGCAGGAGGAAGTGTCGGAGTCGCTGGAGGCGAACGACATCGGCAACGTCTTCCACGAGGTGATGCAGAAGCTCTACGACGTGCCTGACAAGACCGTCACGCAGGCGTATCTGCAATCCCTGCTGCAGGGGACGCGCATCAAGGATGCGGTCCGCCCGCAGGTCCTCGAGGCCCTCAACAGCTTCGAGGTGAGCGGACGCAACATCATCTTCGAGGACCTCGTGTGCCGCTATGTGCGCAAGGCCGTCGAGCGCGACATCGCGCTGCTGGGAACGACCGGGAGCGGGAGCTTCCACATCCTCGGACTGGAGCTCAAGCGCTTCTGGGAGATGGACGGATTCCGTTTCATCGGCATCATCGACCGGCTGGACAGCTGCCGCCCGGGCGAGGTCCGCGTGGTGGACTACAAGACCGGCAAGGTCACGGACGAGGACTTCCTGATCACGGACCAGAACGCCGCGGAAGTGGTGGACAAACTCTTCGGCCCGGACAACGCCAAGCGCCCCAAGATCGCCCTGCAGCTGTATCTGTACGACCGTATGGTGGAGAACCATCCGGAATGCCGGGGCCGGCGCATCGTCAATTCGATCTACCAGACCTCCCGCCTGTTCGTGCGCGACGTGGAAAGCGTCGCGGTGGGCGGGACCTTCCAGACCCTGATGGAAGAGCGGCTCCACGCCCTGCTCTCCGAACTTGCCGACACCTCCGTGCCCTTCAGCCGGACGGAGGATACGAGAACCTGCGACTGGTGTGACTTCAAAAACATCTGCGGACGATGAAGATCCTGAAAGCCAGCGCCGGTTCGGGCAAGACCTACCGCCTCTCCAAGACCTATATCGACCTGCTGCTGGGCAGCCGGGAACCCTATCCGTACCGCCATATCCTGGCGGTCACCTTCACCAACAAGGCCACCGCCGAGATGAAGGCGCGCATCCTGAAGGACCTCGCGGAACTGTCCGCGACGGACCCCCGCGCGGAGCGCCTCCTCATCGACCTGCTCCACGATTACGGCGCCTTCAGCGTAAGCACCATCGACCGGTTTTTCCAGCAGGCCCTCAAGGCCTTCTCCCGCGAAATCGGCCAGTTCGCCGACTACCAGATCGAGCTGGACAAGGAGTCGCTGATCGGCGAGACGATGGACCGCATCCTGGATTCGCTGACCGAGGACAGCGGGGAGTTGCTGGACTGGATCCAGTCCGCGCTCTCGGACGCCCTGGACCAGGGCCGGCGCTTCCAGGTGGACCAGGGCCTGCTGGAGACGGGCAAGCTCCTGAAGAACGACGAATTCCGGGCGCTCTCGGAGCGTCTGGGAATCTCCGGGGCGGAAGCCTTCGGCAAGGACCGCCTGAGGCGCATCCGCGAGGAATGCCGCGCCCTGATCCGGGACTTTCTGGCCCGCGCGGCGGCGCTGGGCGTCGAGGCCGCCCCCGGCGAACAGCTCAAGAAGCCGGGCAAGCGCGCCCTCGCCGCCTCGGAGGAGCTCGCCGCACTCTTCGACGAGCCCTATCGCCACTACTGCACGGCCTACCTGCTGGACGGCCTGCTCTACCAGCTGGGCCTCGCGGGCGAGTTCTACAAGGAGTTCGACGCCCTCTCCTCGGAGAAGAACGTCCTCTGCCTGGACGAGTCCAACTCCCTGCTGCGCAAGATCATCGGCGGCTCGGACGCCCCCTTTGTCTATGAGAAGCTGGGCGTCCGCTACGAGCATTTCCTGCTGGACGAGTTCCAGGACACCTCCCACATCCAGTGGGACAATTTCCTGCCCCTGCTGCAGGAGAGCGAGTCCGGGACGGGCGGCAACCTCATCGTGGGCGACGTCAAGCAGAGCATCTACCGCTTCCGCGACTCCGACTGGCAGCTGCTCGGAAGCGAGGTGCAGCGCGCCTTCCCCGGCGCCGGGACGGAAGCCCTGAAAGGCAACTGGCGCAGCACCCGGACGGTCGTCGGCTTCAACAACCGCTTCTTCCGCTGGGCCGCCCCGCAGCTGGGCCTCGCGGAGCTCTACGCCGACGTGGAGCAGCAGGCGATGCGGGAGGACCCGCAGGACGGGCAGGTGCGCGTCAGCTTCTGCGACGACCAGCTGGCCGCCATCCTGGCCTCCGTGCAGGACGCACACGGCCAGGGCGCCCGCTGGGGCGACATCGCCGTGCTCGTGCGCGGCAAGAAGGAAGGCGCCGCCATCGCCGCACACCTGATCGCGAACCATATCCCGGTGATCTCCGACGATTCGCTCCTGCTGAAATCCTCCCCGGTGGTCCGGCGCCTGGTCTCGCTGCTGAGCTGTTTCGAGAACCCGGACGACGGGATCGGCCGCTTCCTCGCGGACGCGATGGACCTGACTTTCCCCTCGGAATACCACTCGTTGGTGGACTTCTGCGAGGAGCTGCTGCGGGCGATGCACAAATGGGATCCGGACTCCTTCGAGGGACAGGTCCTCTACATCCAGGCCTTTATGGACGACCTGCAGAACTGGGTGCAGACCAACGGCAACAAGCTCCGCTACTACCTCAAGCACTGGGAGGAGAAGGACATCTATATCGGACTGCCCGAGAACGCCGCCTCCGTGCGCATCCTGACCATACACAAGGCCAAGGGGCTGGAGTTCCTGCACGTCATCTTCCCCTTCGCCGACAAGGTGGACCTGTACCGGCACGAAGTGCACTGGTGCGAGCTGCAGACAGACAGGACGCCGTTCAGCCCCGCCCTGCAGGGCATCTACCCCGTGGACCTCGGGTCGCTGGCGGAATCGAGCCTGTTCGAGGAGGCCGTCCGGCGGGAGCGCCACCTCCAGCTGGTGGACAACACCAACCTCTTCTACGTGGCGCTGACCCGCGCCGGGAAGAGCCTCCACGTCATCGCGAAAGTCCCGTCCAAGAAATGCCGGGAGGCCGTCGCGAAGGGCCGCGCCGAATACGGCAATTACTCGGAGCTCCTGTACTGCTTCCTTGGAGGACAGGAGGAATTCAGCGCCGGGACGCCCTATGATTTCAAGCGGATGGAGCGCAAGGACCAGGAGCGCAAAGAACTGGAATTCAAGGGAGAATATCCCTCCATCGACCTCGACGGCAGGCTGACGCCCTCGCGGGAGGCGGACGATTTCTTCGGCGACGAAGGCCTTGCCGGCATCGACGCTTCCCCGCGCCTGCGCGGCATCGTCCTGCACGACATCCTCGCGAAGGTGAAGCGGCCGGCGGAGCTGGAGGGCGCCGTGGCCGACGCCGTCCGCGACGGGCGCCTCGACGCCGCCGGCGGACAGAAGGCGCTCGCGCTGCTGCGCACGCGCCTCGCCGCGCACCCCGACTGGTTCCCGGACGGGCAGGAAACCGGCGTCAGCATCCTCAACGAGCAGAGCCTGTTCGCTACCGACGGAGAAGC
>JAEEGI010019922.1_pt1 | contig 13489 bp, 12 predicted proteins | sample 8958751 | NCBI WGS metagenome assembly JAEEGI01 (sample SAMN16246545, study PRJNA631951) | gut metagenome | biome: gut microbiome; feature: rumen; material: KS-attached | host: Bos | place: Iran: Karaj | collected 2018-10
CCAGATATCATGCCCTGAATTATAACACCTTCAAGATATGAAAATGCATTATAAACTATCCGCATCGGCGCTGCCTCAAAGGGTGGCGTATGTTTGGCAAGTGCGAAGTTTCAGTTTCTAACTCAAGCGCATACAAAAAGCAGTATGCCTCTATCGACATACTGCCAGTATTTATAAGTATTCTATATGCTTTTTATCTTTCAACCGGTGGATGAAGATCCCATTCCGGGAAGCAGCTTGCAAATCCTTTCAGGTTATTGGAAAGGACCACATTCTCCATCTTCTCAATATCGGCATCAGCTGATCCGAACATAGCTTCAAGTTCATCAAAATCAGTATCCAGATTCATATCCATATTTGTATCCATAATGGCTATCGCTCCTTTTTGTATGTCTTATGCTGTAAAAATATCAACAGGCTTATTCTCAAAATCAGCTACAACAATCTTTGCCTTACTCCACTGGTCGCAAGTGCTTTCGATCTTTTCTTTGCCTTTAACAAGTTGATCATCAAATTTGGTATTGATCAAAGCAAGATTATTCTTAAGCACCTTGCTCTCCTGGAAGCCTTTGAGGATCACATATAGTCCGGCAACCGCAACTATAAAGTACAGAGGCTGATTTACAAGACCGAATATAGCTCCAAGTGCTGCAAGCACGGCCCCAATACCCATCTTAACCTTAGGCATGATAGTATTAGCAGCCTTGAGCTCAGCTTCGCGTCTTGTATTGATCTCATTGGTATACTCTGCTACAAGTCTTGGCTGATCATTTCCATCAGTTGTTGTTCCTTCCCAGCCGTCAACACTTACAGTGATATTCTCCGGGAAGTCAGCTTTTTTCTCAGTGATATAGGTCTTGTAGCCGTTCTTTATATAGTCTGTAAGATATGCAACAGCTGTCTTCTTCATAGAAGGCATGACGGGCTTATCTGAGATTACAGTCTTGGTGAGCTGCTGAACAAGATTGAGCATCTGCTCTCTTCTCATACGCTCTTCAAGATCTCTTTGCTCCCTGGCTCTTTCTTCATTGCCGTCAAAATATTTTACAAGCTCATAGTAATGTTCTTCTCTTCTAAGAGCATCTTCTTTGTTGTCATATCTTCCAATGAGTCCTATAAGTCTCTTATCAATAGCTGTCTTCAAAGAATCAGAATCAACAGGAGTATTCTGTATACTATTAAAATTGGAGGCGATCGCTTCTGCAGAATTGATACGTCTTATATATGCATCAATTCTCTCATACTCTAAAACACTTTCCTTAAGTTCAGGAAACTGCTCGCTTGTATCATGTGAGAATCCAAGGCAGTAATCTGACCAGAGCTTTGCCTGCTCTTCATCAATGTTACTGCTGCTACCTCTTACTTCTCTCATCCACTTATTGATATAGTCATCGCAAATATGCTTCTCATCTTCTCCGAATATACCATTTGCATATGCATCGATATACATAAGAGTATCTTCTGAGAAATTGGATGCATCCTGGTGTGCAAAATATACCGAAAGCCACTCATAACATGTAGCCTGCTTCTGGTTTCTGCGGCAGATAAGTGCCATAGTAAGGGCTGTTTTGGTTTCATTTCTCTTAACAGCTTCTTTGATAGCTCTTTCTGCCAGTTCTCTGTCATTGCCAATCCATGCAGCTACAGCTACAAGGCAAGGTGCAAGCCAGTACTCAGGAGTTGATAACATGAGTTCTTCTGATACTCTTGAGATTGTATCTTTCTTGACAAGGGCAAGGTCTGTAGCCTGAAGTACGCCCAGCATTGTGTCTCTTACTACGGAGTAATTACTAAACTTCTGTTCAAGTTCCTGACGTACTCTTACAAGCTCATTGGTCGCTCTGTTAAGCGCATTGGATTTGGTCTGATCGATTCTGAATGCTTCAAACTCTCTTCTAAGTGCCACAAGAGCTGCATTGGTACTGTCAACATTTTGTGCCAGATTATCAACCTTGCTTTTAAGCTCAGATGTAACGGCATCTATATTCTGGATTCTGCTTTTAGCATCAGAGTCAATTCCTATTGTTGCAACATTTCCCATTATTATTTACCTCTTTTCTCATACACCTGCATCTAGTTTAAATTTGCCCAGTTTGTTCTTATATGCACCGATGAATTTGGCCTTAAATTCATTATCAGGCATGGATTCCAGTATTTCACCAACCGGAACAATGTAATTGTCCAGAAAATACTGGGATTTTGATTTTAGGAAAAATGAGTTATTCACATAAGGAGAGTCAGGATTTGTATCAATTGACTTAAGCAGGGCAAAGCATGTTTTTGGTATACCGCAGTATCCTGCCAGTTCCTTGTACATATCCTTGAGACTGTCTGTGAGATAGCCTGACGATGTCCTTCTTGATATAAAATAAGGACATATCGCATCAAACAGTTCACACAATTCTTTCTTATCTTCCTCAGCCTGCATATTTTTGGCAAAAAACTCAATTATCTTTTCTTCAAACGAAGACATCCTTCGCGCACATGATTTGATAAGAATCTTCATGTCCTGAAGCTCTTCGTACTCAACAGCCACATCGTCTACCTGGCTGAAAAAAAGCCTTATGCTGTCATTCATCTTATCTACGTATTCATCATAGAATGCGATTATGAAAAGAGCCGGTACATTATCCATGGATATATTAAGAACTTCCATAGCATAGTGCCTTGCCTCTTCATATTTGCCTTCTACAAAGAAATTAACAGCATTTTTTCTGCTTAAAACAACCTTGCCGTTGGCATTAAGTGTCGCCCTTGAATAGAACTCTTCTCTTCCGCACTGATTACAGACAAGAAGACGCATCTTGGGGTTAAAGGTTACATTTGAACTGCCGCAGCCACGACAGGTTAATATTTCATTTTCCACTGTGAATAGCCTCCATTCATGACATAGTGGACAGCTTGCTGTTTCTGATCTTCCAGATACCATCAGCTTCGTCTATCAGTGCAAATATCTCCTCTTTAGAAGATCCGTCAGCGATCATGTTTTCAAGCCCAAGGAGAGTGTTATAGAAGTCCTGTTCTTCATATACTACAGCATCCTGAGCCAGGTTATTGCTATAATCAACCTTTTGTTTAAGCTCAAGTACTTTTTTCTTAATATCAGGATCATTGCACATACCAAGGATCTTGGCCATCTGAGTAGAGATTGCGCCATACTTGGAAGTCTTACCTCCTACCGCATTGCCTGTTGCCACCACTCTGTCAGCATATGAAGACAGGCCGTTAATATATACAAGATATCCTACTATAGCTATCACATTGACTACAGGTATAGCGATATTATAATTACCATCTTTAAGGTATACAAACACAGCATTGAAGATAACGCTCGCTACTACATATACTGCAGTAACATAGATGGGAATCATCTCAATCTCAGTTGTGTTCCTGTTAGATCTGGAACTGATAAACAGATTGACAATTGCTCCAAGGATGATCGCTATAAGTCCAAAAGCAAATCCTCCCCAGTAGTAAAAACCGGCATCTTCAAAATCAGTAAATATAAGAATACTAAAAGCCCATAATGCTGCAAAAACAAACAGGACTATAGAACAAATTTTATTACCTTTCATATGTCTCCTCCCGTATTAAGTAAGTGGTGTTCCGCATTCAAGACAGAATTTTGATCCGGGAACTATCTCTTTGCCGCAGTTAGGGCAAGTATTTGCACCAAGCTTCTGGCCACAGTTCAAGCAGAACTTAGCGCCCGGAACTATTGGTTCTCCACAAGAAGGACATACTCCCGCAGGAGCCTTTTCCATCTTCTCGCCGCAGTTAAGACAGAACTTAGCCTTTGAAGGATTGGCACTACCGCACTTAGGGCAATCTATCGTATCTTCAGAAGCGGCCTTTGAAGGTGCCTGCATATTAACAACTCCCATAGAGCCCTGAGCTATATTGTTCATGCCCTGATTCATAACATTACCAACACCAAAGCCCATTCCAAGGCCCATTCCGGCACCCATTACAGATCCTGCTGTGCCTTCATTGGAAGCAGCTGCTCCCATAACACCAAAAGCCTGTTCCTGCTGGTATGTATAGCCTTCACGCTGACGTTTTCTTGCAATAGCTTCAGATTCAATATCCATCTGAGCTGCATTACCCTGAGCTTCGAGCTGCTTCTGCTTTCTCTTGATCTTCATCTCATTAACAAGGCGCAGATCCTCATCAGGAGCATTGATACTGTGGAACGAGAAATTATCAAGAGTAAGACCGAATTCATCAAAATGAGGAACCAGCTCTTTATATATTTTCTCTGAGAAATCCCTTAAATAAGCACTGATCTTTAAGATACCGATGTTCTCACGGATGATGGCATTGGCAAGAAGATCCGGAACATATTCCAGGATCTTGGCACGCATGAATCTGATAAGTTCATCGCGTGTATAATCAGCCTGTGTTCCGACAACTTTACGGATAAACTTATTGGCATTGATCGCAGATACAGTTGTATCCTCATGTTCAAGATGAACACCGAACATACCCTGTGCTCTTACATGGATATTGACTTCCTCTTCAGGATCAACAACATTGACCGGCTGCTGAGTTCCCCATCCAAGTTCATTCATATAAGTTGTATTGATGAAATATACTGTAGAATGAAATGCAGACTCTCCGCCTGTCAGTGCATGTGTCATATTCCTGAAAGGAGCAAATCTGCTGTCTCCTGTATCAAGCTTGATCTTGCATGGACCTTCAAAAACAGCAACCTGCGCTGTGCCATCCAGACTTGCATCTGTAGAGCTTCCTGCATTCATATTATTTACAAAAAAGGCCATCTGAGATGGTGCCACTATCAGGTATGAACCATTAGGAAAATCTTCATATTGATGCTTGTGAACAACAATAGAAGCTTCCTGCTCCGAAGCCGGTTCCCACTTGATAACGTCCGTAGAAAAAGCCCCAAGGATCCCACCGCCGGACTTTTCTTTAGCGTTATTATTATTAAATAAAGCCATTATTCTCCCTCGCTTTCACTTTATTCATTCTCAAACTTTTCACTTTATCAAAATGCTACATTCAAGAAGTTATCACCCAGTAAAAAGTATGAGTTCACAACATTAAAAAACTCTGTAATATAAGCTTTAAAACTTGCATCACAGACTTTTATTTTATAATAAATCTCTTGCTTTGTCATTAATTATTACGTAGACTGTCAAAAATTATCAGCACATAAAAATCACACAGCTCGCATAATATCTATTATTTCGCCAAGTATATCATTTTCATTCAAATGCTTTTAGAAGTAAATATTACGAAGATTGTTTTATAGAACTGATGAGCCTGACATTTGAAATTTTTATTATCAATCTTTCCACTAAAAAAAGACTCCATCCCCTTGGAGCTATGATGACAAGGGAAGCGGAGTCTTTTTATGTAAATGGGTGGTTTTAATTTTTATATTACAAGATCAATCAGATAATATCGGCTGTGTAAAGTCTACAACAGGATTGGACGGCTCTGTTGTAGGAACTACGGATACAGCCTTAAGTACAGGTCCTTCTCCGTTGTATTCCTTAACATACTCTTTGCCAACTTCTGCAGTAACTTCTACCCAGTCCTTCTCATTAAGCTCATCAGTCTTGTCATAATCACAGGCAAAACCAAGGAACTGCATATCCTGCGCACAGCAGTTCATAGACAGACGGCCTGGCACGAATCTTCCCTTAGGGAGATCTTTTGGCTTAGCTACAAGAGCTTTAAATCTGACTTTCTTGCCTTTATAACGATCTGCATGCTCAAGTGCATCAAGATAGAACATTCCATAACCGTAGTTATTAAGTTCTATTGGATCTGCCTTAAGATCAAATGGAAGATCTTCATCAAGAGTTACATCAACTTCACCGTTTCTGTCCTCAAATATAACTTCAGCCTGCTGATTAACAGCTTTTACATTTCTCTTAAATGCAGGGAGCTTTTCATTGAAGCCATCACATCTGTTAAAGAGGATCATATCGCTCTTTCTGATCTGCTCTACGAGCATGGACTTCATGTTAGTATAGTACATCTCAAATGTAGAACAGTTGACCATTGTGATCTGCTGCTCAATATTCCAGTTCTTGGGAAGATGGATTGCTCTGGGATCCCACATTCCGTTGAACTCGATAAGAACACGCTCAGGATTATACTTGTTCTCAAAGCTCTGAAGCTTGGCAACAGTAAAATCCGACTCATCTTCTACTACAACTTTTACAGAATTGGTAGACTTAAGGAGTTTCTCCTCATAGTCGTTCTCACCCTCTTCACATACGATGATAAGAGTAAGACCATTACTGCGAAAATATGGCTGTGCAATTGTATAACGAAAGAAATCCGTCTTACCGCTATCCAAAAAGCCATTGATGATATATACGGGTTTCATTTTAACTTTCCCTTTCATTCCAAACACGCGAACTACCTCGCTATAATAATATTTGAATCATTCCATAGAATAGAAATCTTCTTAAGGCTTCTATAAGCCTGGCATTCCTTATCCTCTCCTGCGGAAAAGATCCTCAAGAGCATCTTCCTTAAGGCCAGAACCGATAACTACGATCTTGCCTGTTACATCGGCATGACCTTCACGGATCTGTGTCTCATCAGGAACATAATCGAACTCGATCCACTTGCCATCAGCATCTTCAACCATACCTTTAGAACGAAGGACTACGCCATACTTTTCATCATCGGAGAGCTTATCAAGCATTGTCTCGATGTCTGCTTTTGAGTACTTAACAGGAGTTTCAAGAGCCCAGCTCTGGAATACCTCGTCAGCATCGTGTCCGCCGTGGTGGTGATGATGGTGATGATGGTGGTGTGCATCACTGTGATGAACTACAACACCCTCTTCATCAGCCTCTGCTTCATGATGATGGTGGTGATGATGTTCATGCTCATCTTCATCATCGTCATCATGGTGATGGTGATGATGTTCGTGCTCGTCTTCATCATCGTCGTGGTGATGGTGATGATGTTCGTGCTCGTCTTCATCATCGTCGTCATCGTGGTGATGATGGTGATGCTCGTGCTCGTCTTCATCATCGTCATCGTGATGATGGTGGTGATGCTCATGCTCGTCTTCATCATCGTCGTCATCGTGGTGATGGTGGTGATGCTCATGCTCGTCTTCATCATCGTCGTCATCGTGGTGATGGTGGTGATGCTCGTGCTCGTCTTCATCATCGTCGTCATCATGCTGTCTCATCATCTCTTCAAGGAGCTCTTTTTCCAAGTCATGATTACCTTCGAATGTATCAAGGATCTCCTTGCCATCAAGCTCTGAAAGAGGAGTTGTGATGATAGTAGCCTTCTTGTTAAGTGTACGAATAAGCTCTACAACCTCTTCGATCTTGGCATCATCAGCCTTATCTGTACGTGTGAGGATGATAGTGCCGGCGCTTTCAATCTGGTTAGTGAAGAACTCACCAAAATTCTTGATATAAACCTTAGCTTTAGTAACATCTACAACTGTTACAGCGCTGTTGAGCATCATATCAGGGAACTTCTCAGTAACATTCTTAATAGCTTCAGCAACATCAGAAAGCTTACCAACTCCTGAAGGCTCGATAAGGATGCGCTCCGGTGAGTACTTATTCATGATCTCTGTAAGGTTAGTATCGAAGTCACCAACAAGTGAGCAGCAGATACAACCTGCGTTCATCTCGCGGATCTCGATTCCTGCCTGCTGAAGGAATCCGCCATCTACGCCAACTTCACCAAACTCATTCTCTATAAGAACTGTCTTAGTGCCTGAAAGAGCTTCTGCAAGGAGCTTCTTGATAAGAGTTGTCTTACCTGCTCCAAGGAAACCGGAGATAATGTCTACCTTTGTCATAATATATTCAACCTTCTTTCTGAATTATAATTTACTAGGTTCTTCCCGCTTGGGAGATTTAAGTAATAAGTTGTTCACATTGTAATTGCAAATCTTTTGCAACAACACCAATTTTATTCCTCATGTTAGCCATAGTCAATAAGCTTAAGCTTAAAAAAATCTAAACAAAGCCTTTATTTTATTGTACATAATTATCGCTACAAGCAATAAAAACACACAAAGATCATTGGATGATTACGATGATCTTTGTGTGTTATATTTTCACAAAATTTGAACCCTTTATTTAAATACAGCAGCCTTGGCTCTTTCAGGATATGGATGCGGCATTTCTGTAAGCTTATGAAGATTAGCTCTGTACTTACGCTGGATCTTATCAAGGATCTCACCTTCAGGCTCTTCTCCATCAAGGATATAGCTGTCAAGCGTAGCGTAGGTGAATCCAAGATTATCCTCGTCTGTCTTACCACACAGGCCGTCAGAAGGAGCTTTCCTTATAAGAGTCTCAGACACTCCAAACTCTTTGCACAGGATAAGTCCCATCTCTATGACTTCTCTAACTGCAAAAGCATGAAGTATGCTAAAGTCTCCGGCATGATCACCAAACTTTGTAGAATATCCTACATAGTTCTCAGAAAGGTTACAAGTATTGGTTACAAGTCCGCCATTTGGAAGACTCTGAGCAACAGCATATAGGGTTGTCATACGAACTCTTGGATCTATGTTGGTAAGAGTGTCCCTTGTAGGCTCCACACCTGCAGCTTTAAGACCCTCTATCATTCCGTCAACAGCTGCTTTTATATTAACTGTGTAGTTTGTGATTCCAAGGCACTTACATACCATCTCAGAATCATCAATATCAGGCTGCTGACCTTTAGGCATCTTAACAGCTACTACTCTGTCCTTGCCAAGAGCTTTTACAAGAAGCATTGCACATACAGTAGAGTCTTTGCCTCCGGATATGCCTATTACAGCCTTCTTGTCCTTGAATGGTTCAAAGTAGTCTCTGATCCAGCTTACGATATGATTAATTGCTTCTGCCGGTTCTATTTTCGTTACAGTTGTACTCATTGATATTCCTCCATGCCGGTTACTCATCGACTTTATGCGTTAATTCTTTTTTGTTTTATTAAACGTACCTTTAGAAATCCGCACTAGCTCCGGATTTCGTAAAACGATGATTGTATAAATTGATCATTCATGATCCATACGCCACTTGATGCTGCGCTTTAAGTAGTCAACATATTCAGGATTCTTGCACATGCCCTTGCCGTCTACATCAGATAGCTTAGCTACATCCTGACCATTGCAGAATGTTGTCTTCATAACGATGTTAAGGGCCGGAACATTGGTATCATTAGCAATATATGTACCTATTCCAAATGCAACTTTGGCCTTGCCTTTAAAGTGATCTGCAATAGCAGCAGCCTTTTCAAAATTAAGACTGTCTGAGAAAAGAAGTGTCTTGGTCATAGGATCAATATCAAGAGCCTTATAATGCTCTATCATCTTCTCACCCCATTCAATAGGATCTGCAGAATCATGCCTTACGCCACTGAAAAGTGTTGCATATGTAAGCTGGAAATCTCTAAGGAAGCAGTCTGTTGTGATAGTATCTGTAAGAGCTATACCATTGAGCACTCCGTACTCCCTAACCCAGGCATCAAGTGCATACCAGTTAGAATATGCAGGATTGTGCTTGTGATTGCCCTGGCCTGTGCACATGATCCACTCATGAGCCATTGTTCCTACAGGTGTGATACCAAACTTCATTGCAAGATATACATTTGATGTACCTATAAAATTACTCTTGCACTGTGTATCTTTTCCATCATGAAGGTGAGAGAACTTCTCAACAGCAAGCTCCTGAGCCTGTCTTGAAAGTCTTCTTCTAAGACCAAATTCAGAGAATGTCCCAAGATTGTAACGATTTGAGCGAACATCCTCAAACTTCTTATCAAGTCTTTCTTTGAAAGATTCAAGAAGATCATCATAGTCATACTGCATACGGAAGTATACTTCATTGACGATTGCAAGTGTAGGAATCTCATACATTGAGGTATTGAGCCAGGTTCCGCTTGTTTCGATGCCAAGACCGCACTCAGCATCAGTTGTGATGGTAAAGTCCTCGAATCTTGGCTGCCATAATCTAAGGAAATCTACATAAGAATTCTGGATCCACTTGATGCTTCTAAGATATTCAAGCTCATCCTCGTTAAATCTAAGATCGCAGTACAAACGAAGCTGCCTTTTGATCTCTTCTACCATTTCATCTGTAAAATGCACATCCTTGTTTCTGCACTTAAAAGTCCATGTTGTAGTATAACTTGGAAACTGGTGATAGATTGCCTGTCCCATGCTGAATTTGTAAAGATCTGTTTCCAATAAACTTGTGATTATCTGTTCTAACATACCATTTTCTCCTTTTGGGGTAACCCATTATTATGAGGTAGGTGTCAAAAGTTCCTTTTGACACCATATGACTACCGGATTGCTATGTATAACTACTTATCTCCAAGGTTCCTGTCCCTTGTTAAGGATGTGAATCTGACAAGCTTCCATTGCTTTGATCGCTGTATCATGACTTTCAGGAGTTACACCTGCGCTGCAGGCTGCATCTACATATATAGGAAGATTGGGATTAAATGCCTTGACCAAAAGTGCATTGCTGATAACACATATATCTGTGCACAGTCCGCAGAGTTCTACGCTCTCTATAGTCTTGTCCCTTGAGCACATTTCAGCGATTCTCTGGCCCAGCTGTACACTTCCGAAGGTCTCCTTGTTGAGCCTTATAGCATTGGATGTGTAGTTGCCAAAAGCAGATGCGATATTCCATCCATAAGAATCCTCTATGCAGTGTGGTACCGGAAGGTTAGCTCCCTCTTCCGAAGTCATATATGTATCATCATAGTGAGTATCTCTTGTAAAAATAACCTCATCCCCGTCCTCGTACGCTTTTGCGACTTTCTTGACACAGCCATCTACGATCTTGGGAGCTTCCTTACTTCCAAGTGCCCCATCAATGAAATCGTTCTGCATGTCTACAATAACTATAATCTTCTTTCCGCCATTCTTACTCATATTTCCATCCTCCTTTAAACTTCTCATTTGTATATATCGCTCACAAAACTTTCAAGCCTTGAGTAAATACTATTTATTTATTTTTTATTCTTCTAGTGTGCTAACTCGTTCATATTTGATTAAATATAAATGAACCAGTACACTATTCTATAATCCTTTTAATGCACTACAGAGTCATCTGACTTTGCAGTACAGCTGCGCTGCCCTTGCAGAATACTTATTACTTGTCTTGCCTGTAGGTACCACTATCCCTGTATCCACATACTTCTTAATGAACTCTCGCCTGAAATTGGCTGTATCTAGTGACTTGAACAGCACTGCCTCATGTATACTCTTAAGTTCGTGTATAGTAAAAGACTTATCATCCTGCAGCAGTGAAAATGCATCCTGCGTATATTCAATCCTACCTGCAAGTCTTTCAAGCGCAGTCTTTATTATTGTAGCATGGTCGAATGCAAGTTGTTCCTCTGATATGGAAAAATAATCTCTGACAAGATAAAGTTTCTCAGTACCTTTGTCATCGCACTCTTTCCTAACTTCAAATACATCTGCATCTGCTTCCTTGTCTCCTGCAACAACTTCAAGGCTCTTATTGGGAACGAAAGCCATATAAGAAATCGATACTACTCTCATCCTTGGATCCCTGTCTACATCTCCAAAAGATCCAAACTGTACAATCGGAAAGCCGTTTGCCCCGGTCTCTTCATAAAGCTTACTTGCTGCAGACTGGTCTATGGACTCATCCATGTTTATAAAGCCTCCCGGAAGCGCCCAGTGATCTTTGTATGGATAAGTGCCTCTTTTTATCAGAAGTATACATAGCTTCTTGTCCTCAGACATTGTGAAGACTACTATATCTGTTGTGATCGACGGCTTCTTATATTTGTCCGGGTTATACTTTTTTAAAAATTCCTCTTCTTCTATCGATTCCGGCTTGTACATCAGTTCCTCCTTCGATATTTCATATGGTCGCTTTGACTATATTTAATATAGTCTATTTGACCATATGATGCAAGAGTGAATATTGTACAAAAAAGTGACGCATTGTCTGTTTGTTATATAGTCATATTGACCATATAAATTGTCAAAATGACTTTTTGAACTAAAACCAGCTAATATCATAGCTTGATGACCGCATACCAGATCTTTCATAAGACAGCTCACTATCTCATCTAAAAAAAGGCGGCAAAACTGCGCAAAAAAGCCACGCCGCCTCGAACGAAGTAGGTATCATCCGTTCTTAGCGCGTGGCTTTATATCTTTAGACAAAAGAAAAATCAGATCATCCCTCAAATACCGGATGGAAAGCATCCATGCACTTTACAGTTCCCTCTCTTGCTTCCTTAGGGCAGCAAAGTGCAAGATATCTGTCACCTTCAATCTGATGAACTTCCGGTCCAAGATCAGGAAGAAGACATGTGATAGAATGGCCTCCAAAGTTATTGACCATCTCATACATGATTCCATAGCGGTATCCAAGTGTAAGCACTTCACTTGCTTTGGTCTGATAGCTGTAAGCAAGAAGTGAGAAAGTGATGAAATATCCCTCATATAACTTAAGAAGAGCCCATTTGATAAGCTCAGGATTAGAATCGATCATTCTCTCTTCATCATATTTATGAGAATAGAAGTCACAGATTCTCTCGTGTCTGTATGAAGGCTTGCCATTGGTCCAGCTTGTAACAAAATCGCACTGAAGCTCGCAATAAAAACCTCTCATAGAGTAGTCCTTAGCTCTTTTCTTTAATTCTTCATAAGCACGCTCCATAGCTGCAAAAGCTCTTGGATTCTTAACAGCAAGCTTATCCCAGTTATCGCGAACATAAGCCATCTTAAGATTATTATCAAGGATCATGCCAAGATTATATAAAGCAGGGAAGTTGTACTTGCCATGAGTACGGATATACTTGGCAACCATACGGATGTAAGTTCCGGACTCCATAGATCTGACGCTCTGCATAACAGATACGAGATCAAAGATACTTCCTGTCATTTGTGCAACGCTCTCCTTGGTCTCTGTGCAGTTCATCTCCTGCAGGATAAGGTTGGCAACGTTATTATTTTTAACAAAAAAATCAGCCATTTTATCCGCGTCATTTTTGCGGATAACTTTAAATGATTCTGTAAGATTCATGGAAATAGCTCCTCCCTGAAAATATCTGTAATTCCTATAAATAATGCATTTGCAGATCCCCATCCGCATTTTAACGCATCTTTTACAATATAAAGTAAAATACAGGTCTATGCAACGATAATTCTGTAGAAATATTCCCGATTTTTACCAGATAAAGTTAGGAATAATTCTAAAACAAAAATCGTGGCTTCTTTTTGGGATGCCACAATATCATGATTATAATCATATTACTTTTTATATTGAAATATACACAATTTGCAATGCGTATTTTAGTGCAATATTACTAATCGCCACCTATGATAGTGAACCATTCTCCTCCAAAAAATAATGTTTTCCCACCTAAGGTAATGGCTCGTTCATATCTAATCAAATTACTTGTCTATGAATTCATACATTTTTGAATCAAAGATTCAAAAATGCAGTAAATAGGCCAATTGAGAATGCCTTCGGCATTGGGC
>JAEEGI010019923.1_pt1 | contig 13486 bp, 9 predicted proteins | sample 8958751 | NCBI WGS metagenome assembly JAEEGI01 (sample SAMN16246545, study PRJNA631951) | gut metagenome | biome: gut microbiome; feature: rumen; material: KS-attached | host: Bos | place: Iran: Karaj | collected 2018-10
CTTAGCTAACTACGTAAATGCGAATTTTGGCAAGAAGGATAGACGAATTGCAGTAAGCTACGATTCTAGAATCAAGGCAGATTTATTTGCAAAGGTTGCAGCAGGGGGATTTGCCGCCAATGGTATCAAGGTGTTTATCTACACAGAGCTAATGCCAACTCCATGTTTGTCATATGCAGTTAGAGAGCTTAATTGTGCAGCAGGTGTTATGGTGACGGCTTCGCATAATCCTGCAAAATACAATGGATACAAGGTGTATGGTTCAGACGGATGTCAAATTACGACTGAGGCAGCGGCTATTATTTTGGAAGAGATAGAGAAAGTAGATATTTTTGAAGATGTTAGAAATGTGGATTTTGAAGCTGCATTACAGGATAGTAATGTGGAGTATATTTCTGAAAACGTATATTCGAAGTTTATTAATGAAGTTTTGGGACAGAGTTTAGTTTCAAAAGATGATGAGATAGATAAGAATGTGGCAATTGTATATTCGCCTCTAAATGGAACAGGGCGAGCTCCAGTAACAAGAGCTCTCAAGGAGGCTGGATATTCAAATATTACAATCGTTAAGGAGCAGGAGATGCCTGATGGCAATTTCCCAACCTGTCCTTATCCTAATCCAGAGATTAAGGAAGCAATGGCTCTTGGTATGGAATATGCTAAGAAAAACAATGCAGACCTTTTACTTGCAACAGATCCTGACTGCGATAGAGTAGGCATCGCGGTTAAGAATTCTAATGGTGAGTATGTACTTTTGACTGGAAATCAGACAGGCTGCCTGCTTTTGGATTACGTGTGCTCAATGCGTATGAAGAATGGCACTATGCCTCAGGATGCAGAGGTTGTAAAGACTATTGTTACTACTGATTTAGGAGAGCAGATTGCTGCAAGCTATGGTGTTAAAACTGTAAATGTGCTCACAGGCTTTAAGTTTATAGGTGAGGAAATTGGACGCCTTGAAAAGCAGGGCAAGGCTGATTCTTACATATTTGGTTTCGAGGAAAGCTATGGTTATCTCAGTGGTTCTTATGTTAGAGATAAGGACGCTGTTGATGGTGCATTCCTCATTTGCGAGATGTTTGCTTATTACAAGACTCGTGGTATCAGCCTTCTTGATAAGCTTGAAGAGCTCTATGAGAAGTTTGGCTATTGTCTTAATACACTTCACTCTTATGAGTTTGAAGGCTCAGCAGGACTTGAGAAGATGCAGAATATCATGTCGTCTATGAGAGAAGATATGCCTGAAATTGGTGGAATTAAGGTGGTAAAGGTAAATGACTATCTTAAGGGGATTGATGGTCTACCTAAATCAGATGTTATTAAATTCTACCTTGAGGGAAATGGCTCAGTAGTTGTGCGCCCATCTGGAACAGAACCAAAGATGAAGGTATATGTTTCTATAAGCGCGAAAAACGAAGCTGAAGCCAATGATTCTGAAAAGAAGGTTGTTTCATTTATGGAGCAGCTTCTTAAATAAAAGAAAGGAAGGCTTAAAAATTGAAGAAAAGGGGGATTATGCAAAGGTCTGCGGCTTTGATGACCTTTGCAGTGGTTACTTGCGGCCTTTTTCCATGTGAGGCTTACACTATGGTAGCAAGTGCCGAAGAAAGTGAGAATGTTTTTAAAGAATGGAATTTTGATGATGGAATAGGAGGCTGGGAAAATGCTGGCTGGGATTATCAATATTCTGGAGAGGCTGCATCCACAAGCTGGAATGAAGCCTCTGAGGCGCTGGAGGTTTCTGTGGATTTTAGTAATGAAGCAGATAACTCTTGGAGCCAGATTGGAATTCAAGAGTGGGGAAATATTGATTTAGTAGGCGTATCAAAAACCACTTTTGATTTCTATTTTAAGGATGAGGAAATGACCTCAGGAGGATTTACTGTGAAGGAGGTTCTCCAATATGAATCCGACGGAAGCTATCCGTCCGCTGTAGAAGAGTATGTAGATATCAATTTAGATGATGCTTCATTGGTTGAAGAGGGTGACCTTGCAGGCTATAAGAAGGCTAAGGTGATAGTTAATTTTGAACCAGTTGAAGAGGATATCTGCAACACAGTATTTTGTATCGTAGGCAAAAATACTACTTATTCTGGGAAGATTTATCTAGATAATATCAAGATGCTTGGAAAAGAAACAAGTTCAGAAGACAAAAAAGAGGATGGAAGCGTGGATTCGACAATTGAAGTAAAGGATGGCAATCCAGTAGCTGTATCTGGAATGAATTTTAAGAGTGGAAACGGTTTAGCAAGTAATCTTCCATCAAAGATTGAAATGGTGGATAAAGCGGCTACAGCTGAGACGAAAGGTGTATATGCTTATCTTGCAGCTGTAGGAAATACTGATTCTGTTATTTATGGACATCAGGATGATACCTGGCAAAAGGCAGGAAGCAGCAGTCTTACTGAGTCAGATACAAAGGATGTGACAGGCAGTAATGCAGGTGTTCTTGGTATAGACACTCTTTCTTTAACAGGCAATGAATATAGTGCTACACGTTACAATGATGAGCTGGCAGAAAAAGCGGGCTTAGAAAAGATTGATACATCTAATCAGTCTATTCAAAAGGCTAACGTGACATCTGCAGCCAGAATGACCAATTACAATATCTCAAATGGAGCTATTGTAACATTATCTTCTCATATGCCAAATTTCTCTGTAGTAAAGGAAAATCCAAACTACAATTCCGAGACTGATCCTACTTATGCAAAGTATGATTTTTCAGGCTATACTCCTAACACTTTAACAGGGGATGTGGCTAACGAGATACTTCCAGGTGGAAAGTATAACGAAAAATATAATGCATTTTTAGATATGATTGCGGACTATGCAAAGCAGGTAGAGGGCCCTATTATTTTCAGACCTTTCCATGAATGTACAGGAAGCTGGTTCTGGTGGGGAGCTGCCTTCTGTGATGAAGAGCAGTACAAGAATATTTTCAGATATGCGGTTTGCTATCTTAGGGATGAAAAGGATGTTCATAATATCATCTATTCCTATGGACCAGGCAGTGAGGCAGAGTCAGTTGAGGATTATGCCTTGAGATATCCTGGGGATGAATATGTGGATATGGTGGGATTTGATATGTATGATTCTGACCCTAAGACAGATGAGGATGGGTATGATTTCATCTCAAATTTCACCAGAGAGCTTGGGATAGTACAAGCATTTGCCACATCTCATAATAAGCTTTTAGACATTACTGAGACAGGACTTGTATCATCTAGCCCAGACAAGGGGCACAATCAGACTGTTCTACATAAAACAGGAAACAACCAGCCTGATTGGTACAATAAGATGCTTAATGCTGTGGCTGATTCTAAGGCATCTTATATGTTACTGTGGGCAAATTTTGGAAAACGCGATGGCTATTACACACCATATGTGGATAGCGTTAACGAGGATGGCAGTCTTCATGGACATGAGATGCTTGATAATTTCATCAGCTTTTATAATGATGAAAGAACTATTTTTGCAAATGATCAGAAGGATGCACTTAAGTCAATTGATGGTACTAATGTAAGTACTGAAGCTGTTTCTGATGTGTATGGATTTATCCTGACTCCTGTTGCTGGAGTGAGAGTTTTGAATGAAATCTCATTACAGGGAAGTGTCTTTGGTGAAGCTGATAAGGTAAGCTTTAAATTGGATGGAGATGATAAATCTCTTAATATTAAGGCAATGCTTACAGGAAACAGAGTAGAAGCTACTTTAACAGAGGATGATTTAAAGAAAATCGGAGATAGTGCTTCTGGCAAGCTTTCTCTTGTTGTGGATGGAAAGACTCTACAGACAATTGATTTGATTTACAATATTGCAGAGCCGGAGGAAGACCCATATGAAATCGATGGGTTCGAAAATTATTTCGGAGTAGATGATTTGCTCACAGCAAAGTGGGCTACAAACAAAGCGTCAGGTTCTTCGATTACTCTTTCTCACACCAAGGAAAAGGTGTTTGATGGAAAGTATGCATTGAAATTTGAATACAAAGAAACTACAAGCGGTTGGGCAGGAGCTACCATTTCAAAGGAAGTTGATTGGTCAGATTGCGATACATTATCTTTCTATGTCATTCCAGATGGCAAAAATCAGAAGACTGTAGTTCAGCTAACAGCAAATGGAAATGTGTATGAAACCTATCTGAATTTATATGAGGGATATAGTAATGCCAAGGCAGGTACTCCACTTAAGGTAAATATTCCATTTTCGGATTTCTGCCAGAGAGATACAGCAGGCAATCCTAAGGGTGGATTGCTAGAGGATAGCAAGGCTATAACTTCATTTGGATTGTGGGTTAATGCCATAGAAGATAGTGAGGCTGTGGAAAATGGCTATGTTTCAGGCACATTAATTTACGACAAGATTACAGCAGAGAAGACAGGTATTGATAAGGCAGCTTTTGAAATCTTAAAGGGATTTAATGATAAGGCTGATGCTAAGGCTGTTGATAAATCAGAGGGATCTGCTAAAAAAGTTAATGCAGCTCAAGTAGCTCAGGCAGCTCAGTCAGTACAGCAGGCTCAGGCTACACAGCAGGCAGCACCTGCACCACGTAGCAATCCACGCCCAGCATCAGTAGCTACTGCAAATGCAGCAAATACAGCTGATGCAGAAGATACAGAGGATACAGTTGAGGATGAGGAAGTAGCAGACGGTACAGATGATGCAGATTCAGTAGCTGAGGAAACAGAGCCTGAAACAATTGAAGAGGAACAGGTTCCACAGGCAGCAGAAGAAGCTGTAGCTTCTGAAGCAGGTTCGCCAATCCTTCCAGCAGTTGTAGTAGTACTTATTGCAATTGTTGCAGCAGCAGTATTGTTTACCGTTAGAAGATATCTGAAGTAAAAAGAAGCAAAAAAATACCCATAGGATTTGATGAATGGTATGTATTCAAAATCCTATGGGTTTATTTTTATTTTTGTGAGAAATAACTTTCAATTCCATCAGCGATGCCTTTTGCTAATACAGTATCGTTGTCATCATCTGCATCCTCATCGGCTATTTCAATCTTTGCTGTAGGAACGCCACACCAGTTTATTACAGCTTCATCATCAGATTCTACAACCTTGCTTTTTTCGATTTTTGTATTCTGTGTTACAGAACCAAGAATTGCATCGCTAAGCAAACGTCCATTTTTATAATTTCCGTAGTTGTAAGGATTATCCTCAGATTGGCAGATTACATTCAGTCCATTCTTGTCTTCAGTAGAGATAACTACAAAAACATCGGCGCCCGCTGTGTTGGCTATCATTGCTCGGCTGCTGTTGCTGATATCTACATTGTTTTTATTTCTTGTAAGGATTACTGTATAGCCTTGTTCTGCAAGGATTACCCCTACCTTTTGGGCTATCTGTAGGCTGGAATCATAGTCTGTTTCCTCTGAAACCTCAGGAACTGTTTTAAATGCCCCAGGGCCGATAGGCTCTTTTTTATTGCTGGCCTTTTCCTGCCCACTTGGATCTATTACTATCACCTTTGAAGCGTTGTCGTTTTTTTCTGCTTGTTTAGCCTGAACGGTGATGTTAGGACTTATCATAGCAAACAGGAGTATTAATACAATGCTTTTACTCAGGTTCTTAATTATGTTGTTTTTCATTTGTAAATCACACTCCCCTCTATGTTATTTTGATAATTATATTATCGGATACTTGTGTGAAAAAAGCATGTAGTTTCAGACGAATTTTTAATAAAAAATGATTTTTTTAATATAAGTGTTGACTTCCTACGACAGTCGTAGTATATTTACTTCATCAGATGAAGTACTACGACAGACATAGTATGACAGACATAGTACGACAGGCAATGCAAATAAGGAGGAAATATGGTTGAGATTAGTAGTGATGTAATCCGTGGCTACAACGACACCATGATTCTTAGCATTCTTCTAAAGGAACCTTCCTATGGATACGAGATTTCCAAGGAAATCAAAACTATCACAGAAGGAAAATACATAATAAAGGAAACCACACTTTATTCAGCCTTTACCAGAATGGAGAAAAACGGATATATCGAATCATTCGTAGCCAGTCAGGATTTAGAGGGAAACGGTAAAAAGCGTACCTATTATCGCATTACAGATGCCGGAAGGAATTTTTACAAAGACAAATGCGCTGAATGGGAGCTAACCAAAGATGTAGTTGAAAAATTTATTACTAAATAGCTTTTAGCAAAGAGGAGAAAACTATGGAAACAATTAAGAATTATCTGGATGCAATGTTTGCAAATATGCCAAACACTCCTGAAGTTAAGAAAGCAAAGGCTGAGCTTCTTACAATGATGGAGGATAAATACAACGAGCTTATTGCAGAAGGGGAAACAGAAAACAGTGCAGTAGGAACAGTCATTTCTGAGTTCGGTAATTTAGATGAGCTTGCTGATGATTTAGGTCTTACAAAGGAAGTGGAAGAAACTAAAGAAAGAGTCAGCGAAAAGCCACGTCGCTTCGTAAGCATGGAAGAGGCTAAGAACTACCTGAACGAAGAACGTAAAAACGGATTACTTATCGGAATTGGCGTAATGCTTTGCATAATGTGTGTTATACCACCTATTTTAGCTGAAGGAATTCCTGGAATGCTTTTAACCCACTCAGCTGAAAGCATCAGTGTCATTGGAATGTTCTCTATGCTTGCAATAGCAATTGCCTTATTCGTTTTTACAGGTATTAATAGCAACGATTGGAAATTCCTTAAGAAGGAGCTTTGCCAGGTGGATATGGCTACAGCTCAGATGGTAAAGGATAGAAAGAGCAATTACAAATCAACACATGCTTTGCTCATGACTATCGGCGTAGTTTTATGTGTTCTTTGCTGGTTACCATGTGCCATCATCGAAATTGATTTTGTTGCAGCCTTCCTTTTCCTTTTTGTTGGAATTGGCGTATTTCTATTTATATATAGCAGCTCAGTTATGGGCAGCTTCGATACAATCCTTAAGCTTAACGATGAAAAGACCATCAGCGGCAGCTATGGCAAGGAGGATGATATCGTGTATGTAAACAAAACAGCCACAATAATAATGGAAGTTTATTGGACTACAGTTACATGCATCTACCTTATGGTAAGCTTTGTGACATTTGACTGGGGAAGAACCTGGATTATATGGGTTATAGGCGCTATTATTCATCATATTCTTAAGATTGCACTTGCAAAGGAGGATTAGAGCTATGGAAAATAAAAACTGGGGAAAGAAATACATGCTGGTCCTTTGGTCAATCACTCTTGTGGTTATCGTCTGTGGCTTAGCATATAATCTGGGTGGATTTGGTTTTCATTATCTATCTGCAACCAATGTAGGAGAATACGAAGATTTTGATTATTCTGGTGAAGAGTTTTCATCCATCGAAGTAAATGTTGATGCAGCAGACCTGGATATTAGATATGGCGATACATATATGGTATCAACTAACATTCCTAAGAAGTATCAGCCTGTTATTAATGTAAAAGATGGTAAATTGGAAATTCAGCAGAAGAAATTGAATCATTCAATTAATTCCTTCAAATCATTAAAAGAAGAATGTAGTATAGAAATTACCATTCCAACAGGAACCAGGCTTGAAGATGTTGACATCGTAGTTGATGCTGGTGATATTGATATCGAAACAGTGAAGGGCAAGAGCATTTCTATTTCTGCAGATGCAGGTGATATTGATTTGAAAAATGTTGATTTTGAATCAACAACTGTGGATGCAGATGCAGGTGATATTGAAGCTAAGGATAGCAAGCTAGGTAAGCTTAAAATCGAAGCAGATTTAGGTGATATCGATGCAGACAAAACTGATTTCGATTATGGAAAAATAACTGCTGATATGGGAGATATTTCTATTGATGGTGCTTTCAACAGATTGGAAGCATGCTGTGACCTTGGAAGTATCAATATCACAACCCCTAACCCAGATTACGACAACATGGATTTAGATGTATCCCTAGGCTCCATAACCGTTAATGGGAAAAAGTGGTAACGAAAATAGAAAACGAAAAATAAAAACTAGTCGTAGCTATCAAGCTCTAAGTATTGCACAAGCGAAGCTTTCTATGCGTAGCGATGCAATATCTTAGGCTTGAGAGCGTAACGGCTAGTTTTCTTGTTTATATTGGTTATCTTAATTCCGAATATCCGAAGGAATTTACAATGGCATCAATTGGTGTACCCGCTTTGCACAGAGGACATTCATGTAGTGGGTATGACTGGTAGTTTGGAATGTCTTCCTCGTGGAAAACTGCTGTAATTGGAATGCCATCTATTTCTCTGACAGCAGAGAAGATTGCGCAAGCTCCACTTATCTTGGCGCCATAATATCTTACACATTCTGCAAGACTTTCAACAGTACGACCAGTACTTAATGAACCAAATAGAAGAAGCACATTCTTGTCTCTTACAGTAAGCTGCATGTTGTCGCGGAAAATATTCTGGCCGCTGGATGCAAGCTCTGGAGCAGTTACATAAATGGTTTTGTGCTGATTGTAATTGGCAACACCAGCTTTTGTAAGCTCCTGTGCTAAAAATGTGCCTACAACCTCCATTCCATCTGCACATACAATTGTGTCTACAGGCGTCTGAACTGAATAGTGCATTGCAAGCAACTGCGCTACGCCCTGAGCTTCATTACATCTGGTTTTCATTGTGCCGATTTCCATATAGTTTGTGATATGGGAATGATTTGTTGCAAAATGGCCAGGGATGATTTTTAAAGCGACGTCAGAATTCAGCGGTGCAGGAATTTTAGTATAGTCTTTTAACATGATAAACCCCTTTCTTGATTAGTCATCTTAAAATAGATTCCTATTTTTATATTCTTATTTTAGTAGAAAATAGTCAAAAATAATACCACAAAATAAAAATAAAACCATAATAAACAGAAAATTCACAGAATAGTCATTAAAGTTGCTTTATTCTATTGATTTACATGTGATAAGTTTTATCGCAAGTAAGTATATAATCTTCCAAGTATAATTACATAGATTTTACATAAGCCATGTATTCTTCCGTAAAAGGTATGGTAATATTATTAAAAAGGAGGAATACATGGCTTTAATTTATGTAATTGAAGATGATGCAAACATTAGAGAAATAGAAGAATATGCCTTGAAAAGTTCAGGCTTCGAAGTTATGGCCTTTGAAAGAGCACAGCCTTTTTTCGATAAGTTGGAAATTATATTGCCTGATTTGATTATATTAGACGTTATGCTTCCTGACGAAAATGGAATTGATATAGTAAAACAGCTACGAAACAGCAGTATTACAAAATCTATTCCAGTTATAATGGTAACTGCAAAAACAAGCGAGCTTGATTTAGTTAAGGGTCTTGAAAACGGGGCAGATGATTACGTGAAAAAGCCTTTTTCCATAATGGAGCTTATATCAAGGGTTAAGGCATTGCTTCGTAGAACCTTGGATGATGATGTGAAAAAGCTGGAATTAGATAGTCTGGTTATTGATAAAGAACGACATGAAGTAAAGGTTGATGGAGAGCTGGTTGAGCTTACCTTCAAGGAATACGAGCTACTTAATTATCTGACCATCAACAAAGGCATCGTCCTTAGGCGCGACCAGATAATGGAACGAATCTGGGGAATAGATTACGAAGGTGAATCAAGAACACTGGATATGCATATCAAAACCTTACGTCGCAAGCTGGGAGATTTTGGTAGCAGAATTCGCACTGTCAGAAATGTTGGCTATGTAATCGAATAACCCTATCTTTATTTTTAGGCTTGAAAAGGAAAGAAAAATATATTAATATGGCTTCGGGTTTAGGTCATCGCTATCGCAGATAGTGGTGACCTTTTTATGTTTAGGTTTGACGCTCATTATTTTATAGAAATGAGGTCAGAGAAATGACAATAGGTAATAAATATCGAATCACAATTCTTACTAGCAGACTTATTCGAATGGAATATCAAAGAAACGGTATTTTTGTGGATGAACAAACACAGGCCGTGGTCAATAGACAATTTCCATCAGTAGAATATTCTACAATTCACGAAAACGGCAAATTAATAATTGAAACAGATGATTTAGTATTTTCCTATGATGGAGAAGAATTCTCCCCAGAAGGATTATCCATTGAACTTAAGGGCTCTAATGAGGTTTGGCATTATAGCGTAGTTTACGGAAATTCAGACAAAAATCTGTATGGAACTGCCAGAACCTTAGATGGTGCTGATGGCGGTTTGATGTTAGAGCCTGGTATTTTTGGAGAGAAGGGTTTTGCTGTAATCGATGACAGCAATACAGCCATATTGGACGAGACAGGAGAATATGTATCAAGGCGAGGAGAGGGAATAGACATCTATTTCTTTGGATACGGCACAGATTTTGAGGGCGGCCTTAGGGATTTCTATCATCTGTGTGGCCAGGTGCCAATGATTCCTAGATACTCTTTAGGCAACTGGTGGAGCAGATATTATAGATATTCTGAAAGCAGCTACAACGAAATGCTTGATAAGATGGAAAAGGAGAATATCCCTTTATCAGTAGCTGTAATAGATATGGACTGGCACATAACCGATGTGGACCCCAAGTATGGAACAGGTTGGACCGGATACACCTGGGATGAAAAGCTGTTCCCTGATTACAAGAGATTTTTGAAGAATCTAAAGGACAGAGGCCTGGCCACTACATTAAATCTACATCCAGCTGATGGAATCCGCGCATTTGAGGCTCAGTATGAGGCTATGGCAAAGGAAATGAATTTCAATACCAGAGAGGAAAAGGCTATTGAGTTTGATTTCGCAGACAAGAGCTTTAGGGATGCATATTTCAAATGTGTTATGAATCCATACGAGGATGAGGGAGTAGATTTTTGGTGGATTGACTGGCAGCAGGGTACAAAAAAAGGCGGCAGCGACATTGATCCATTGTTCCTTCTTAATCATTATCATTACGAGGACAGAAAAAGAAATAATAATCGCCCAATGATTTTTTCCAGATATGCAGGAGTAGGCAGTCACAGATATCCTCTGGGATTTTCCGGGGACACAGTTGCCACCTGGAAGAGTCTTGATTTTCAGCCATATTTTACTGCCACTGCTTCTAATATTGGATATGGCTGGTGGAGTCATGACATCGGCGGTCACATGATGGGCGATAAGAACGAGGAGCGCCTTATTAGATGGATTCAGTTTGGCGTATTTTCTCCTGTCATGCGTCTACATTCCAGCTGCAGCGAATTCTTCAATAAGGAGCCATGGAATGTGCACAGCCCTTATAGGGAGATTATGGGAAAATATCTAAGACTGCGCCATCAACTGCTTCCATACACCTACACCATGAGCTACGAAGCCCATGTGCAAGGCAAGCCTTTGATTCAGCCTTTATACTACAAGGTTTCTAAAAAGCAGGCATACAGTCACAAAAACGAATATTTCTTTGGAGACAATTTGCTGGTAGGTGCCATAACAAAGGAGACCAGCAAATCCCTTAGAATGGCCAGTATAAATATGCTTGTGCCTGAAGGCAGATGGTACGACATATTTAACGGCCGATTATACCAGGAGGGTGTTAAAAATCTGTATCGCACTGTGGACAATATCCCTGTGTTGCTGAAGGCCGGTGGAATTGTGCCATTATCTATGGATGAAGGAAATGGAGTGGCCAATCCTACAAAGCTTAAGCTGTTGATTGGTGCCGGAGCAGATGGAGCCTTTGACATGTACGAGGATGATGGCATATCCATGGATTATGAAATGGGAAAATATGCCATCACTAGATTTGAAACTAAATATGATGCTAATAAAAATGTGACAACAGTAACTATAAATGGAGCAACTGGGGATTTAAAGCAGATACCAAAGGAGCGCGAATACCAGATTGTTTTATACGGATTAAAGGGTGGCATAGTGACATTAGACATACCGGCTATCGCAGCAAAGGAAAGCTATACTGTGGAGATTCCTGTAGAACTGGTTGAAGAAAATGATTATAAGCAGGCCGCCTTTGAAATCTTAGAAAATGCATGGATTGAGATAATGCAAAAGGAAAGAATATATAACAGCATTATGAATTCTACCTCCAAGGAAGAATGTGGCATGGCATTGCTTTCAGAGGATATGGATTTGGAGCTAAAGGATGCGTTAATGGAGCTATTTTAATTGACAGAAACGCTGTAAATGCCTATAGTTATTAGTGGTTAAACGTTTTATCAAATATTAACCTAGGAGAGTATAATGAATCTTAAAGACATCGCAAAGCTAGCAGGGGTTAGTACAGCCACTGTATCTAATGTATTAAACGGAAATACCAGCAAGGTTTCTGCAGTAACTAAAGAACGAATCGAAAAAATCATAAAGGAAGTGGACTACAAGCCTAACGCCATGGCCCGTTCCCTCGCCAAAAAGGAAAGCAGGATGATTGGCCTGGTTGTTCCTTACATTGGTCCAGATGAAGATTTCTTTATGAATCCATATTATGCAAGAATGGTTGCAGCCTTAGAGCGCTATGTACGAAGCAAGGAATACTATCTTATGCTAAGATGCGTCCCAGACTGCCGTCAGGTAATACCACAGTTGTCTTCATGGAATGTAGATGGCGTATTCTTCTTAGGAGTTGTGGAGTCAGACGTTAAGGAAATCATCAGTGCCCTGGATGCACCAGTGGTATTTCTGGATACCTACACCAAAGAAAAGGGCATAGTAAACGTAGGCCTTGATGACTATAAGGGTGGTTATCTTTCAGCCAGATATCTTATCGGAAAAGGCCACAGGAAAATAGCCTTAGCCTGCCCGGATTACAAAGGCCCAGGTGTTGTCAGGGAAAGATACCTAGGCTTTATGAAGGCTTGTAAAGAGGCCAATATAGAATTTACAGAAGATGACATCTACAGAACAGACACCGTGTACAATGGCGCCATCACTGTAGGTAACGACATAGCTTTATCTGGCAAGGGCTACACAGCTGTTGCTACCATGTCAGATATTGTAGCCTTCGGAATCATCGAAGGTATGAAGCAGTGCGGATTTAGCGTCCCAGACGACATATCCGTCATAGGCTTCGACAATCTGGCAGAAGGTGAGTACGTAAATCCAAAGCTTACCACCATCTCCCAGGACATCAACGAAAAAGCAAATGCAGCAGGACGTGGCATGTTCGAAATCCTCGAAGGCAACAAGGACTACACCGCCGACATCCACCTCCCCGTCCAAATCATCGAACGCCAAACCGTAAGGGAACTCTAAAACACTGGTCACCCGACTATTCATATTATTTTCTGAAGGCAGGAGACCCCGAGCCACATATTTTCACACCTAGTGAATACAATCACAGATTTAAGATTATCTAAATGTAAAATCTTGCATCTTTATTAGTAGATGTTCTTACAAGGTTTTACAATTCTATCAGTAAAGTATGTAGAGAGCGGACATATAAAAACTTGGATAGCATATATATGAGCTGGATTATGCAGCATTGCTGTAACGTTGGAATGAGCTTAGAAAAATAAAAAGCAGGTTTTGCAATATATAGGCATGCGCCGCTAGGACGGCGGCGCAAG
>JAEEGI010019925.1_pt1 | contig 13485 bp, 3 predicted proteins | sample 8958751 | NCBI WGS metagenome assembly JAEEGI01 (sample SAMN16246545, study PRJNA631951) | gut metagenome | biome: gut microbiome; feature: rumen; material: KS-attached | host: Bos | place: Iran: Karaj | collected 2018-10
GTTGTAGATGAAGCGTGAGTCGCTGACGGTGATGTCGTGGACACACTGTGCACCGGGCAGTCCGGCAGCCTTGATGGCGGTCTGCGTGCCGCGACAGGTGATGCGGCTGATCTTCATGTCTTGGAAGTCGGGCATCCAACGAAGCTGTTCTGGGGTGAACTGCTTCATGTAGTTCTTCTGGAGATACAGGTCGCTGGTCTCGCCGGGAGCCTTGTCGGCATAGTCGCACTGGAAGACGATGGCTTCGTGGGCGATGTCGGTCATGAGGATGTCGTGGATGTAGATGTCCTCGGTCTTACCGCCGCGTCCGACGCCACTCTTGAAGCGCAGGCCGGTGTCGGTCTCGCAGAACGTGTTGTTGCGCACGACGATGCGTCGCATGCCGCTGGACGTGTTGCTACCCATGACGAAACCACCGTGGGCGTGGCGCACCAGGTTGTCCTCGACAACGATGTCCTCGTTGCCACTGATGAGTCCGGGCTTGGGCGGGTCGCTCTTGAAGCACATGCCGTCGTCGCCCACATCGATGGTAGAGCGCACGAGGAGCACCTGGTGACAGTCGGTGATGTCGATGCCGTCGCCGTTCTGAGCGTTCCACGGGCAGCGAATCTTGATGCCGTCGATGATCATGTTATGGCAGTAGAACGGGTGAACGTGGAAGCGGGGTGAATTCTGGAACGTGACATCCTTCAAGAGTACGTTCTCGCAGTCCTCCAGACGAACGAGGTCGTTGCGCATGCGTTCTTGTTTCATAGCGCTCTCGGCAATGTCGGGATAGCCCGACTTCAGCTGCCAGGGGAACCACATCGAGCCTTTCTCCTCAAGTTTTCCGCCACGATCCATGCGCGCTTTCCACTCGTAGTCGCTCAGCTTGTTGCGCTTGACGTAGTACCAGTCGGCGCCATTGCCGTCGATGATGCCGTTGCCCGTAATGGCGATGTTCTTGCAGTGCTCGGCATAGATGCCTGGCTTGCAGCGGTGCTGGCGGTTGTCGGGATCGAGGTAGAGTCGTTTGTCGGGTGACATGTAGATAATGGCATTGCGGTCCAGATGCAGCTCGATGTTGCTCTCGAGACGGATGGGGCCCGTGAGCCACATGCCCTGTGGGACGATGAGACGTCCACCACCCTGTGCGGTTAGACGGCTGATGGCACGCTGGAAGGCCTCGGTATTCAGTGTTACTCCGTCGCCAACGCCACCGACTTCCTTCAGGTTGACCTGGTTGTCGGGAATCTGGAAGTCCTGTACGGGTTTGATGTCGACATCCAGTCGCTCGTAGTAACGGGTGTAGTCCTTGGCGGGCTGCAGGGTGTTGGCATTGTATTCGGCCTCGGCAGCATCGTAGCGGGCGAGTTTGTCGAGGTAGTAGCGGCGCAGGTCAGACCACTTATAGTAAGGATACTGCGTGGTGGGAACAGGCATCGACACTTCACGCTCGTTGAGCAGGGCCTTGACGAGGATGTCTTGGTGAGTGGTGAGTGGTGAGTCGTGAGTGGTGAGAGATTTCTTGGGGGCGTAGAAGACGAGCTGGATGTTGCAGGCCATGGGGTAGATGCGGTAGTTGCGCCACACTTCGTCCAGACGGTCGAGGTCGCTGACTTGTGCACCGCATGAGTCAAGTTCGAGCAGACAGGCCAGGGGCATGACACACACCTCGTGACCGAAGCGCAGGGTGGCCTGCGTCTGACGGACGGTGTCAGCGGTCTGGATGATGTTGTAGAGCAGGTTACGCTGTGTGAACGGCATCACACCGCCCGTCTGCGGGGCTGCACCGTAGTCGAGATACCATCCGATGTTACGCATGCGCCACTGCTCGTAGATCTCCTCGTCGGTATAGAGCGAGAAGAGGTCGATGTCGGTGTCGTGACTCTGCATGTTGGTAACCACCTCGAAGAGGTTATACATCAGCGGCAAGGTCTTGATGTTGTCCTTGACCCACTGGGCGTCGTTGAAGAGCTGGTCCATCAGGCGGTCAGGATTGATGCGGTCGGACGGCGTGCGTCGCACCTGGCGCCCCAGGCGGCCCTTCGACTTGAGGAACGGCGAACGGGGGGCATTCAGATAGTATTGCAACGCCTCGCTGACGTCGTTATGGATGCGTGCCGTGGGATTGGCTGCTGCGAACTCCTCGCACTCGGCCATCATCGACAGGATGCAGCGGTTGACGGTGGTGGAGCGGGCGTCAATCTGTACACCAGGGCGCTTGAAAATCTCAGGGAAGTTCTGAGCCATGCGTCGTCCGATGCCGTGATGCTGACGTTCGCCCACGGTGCTCAAGTCGCCCAGACGCAGCTGGGCGCCAGCATACTGTCCGTCCAAAGCAGGGAAGTCGGCTACGGGCTGGGCCACAAAGCGTTCCACCAGTCGCAGCACCTCTTCGCCCTTCGGAGTCAGTTTGCCTGCCTCGCGAGCCTTCTCGAGCGGACGGGTGACGCTGGTATAGCTGTCGTTGCTGATGAGCCATCGCGAGCCGTGACGCCCGTAGTGCGATAGGTAGAATGGCACATAGCCCTTGGGGGCTGGAGTCAGAGGCTGGGTGGACAGCTGGCGGTCGTAGTCCAGATAATTGCTACCTGCCAAAAACTTGTTGGCGCGAATTTCGTCACGTGCCGTCTGTGCCGACAACGTCATCGTCAGCAGCAGGGCCAGGAGTGTATTGGTAAGTCGTTTCATATCACAAAGATTTTTTTGCCGATTGATTCGACAAAGGTACAAAGAAAAAACGGACTGACCAAAAAGTCAGCCCATTTTCTTTCTGTCGGACGGTTTTTATACCAAGTGTTCGATGAGGTCGGCACGGTCGCCTGGCAGCATGTCGATGACGGGAATCTCGATCATCGTGTAGCAGGCAGGTTGCAGGCGCATCGAGGCGCGAGCCACATTGACCAGCACCTGGCCCGTCAGAGCGGGGTTGTTGATCTGCATGTTGAACTCCAGACGCTGGTTCTGGGTCTGACCGCTGACGCCCTTACGGACGAGGTTCACACCATGGCCCATGTCGCGAACGTCGTCGACGCTCTCTACCTGGAACACGTGCGTCTCGTCGTTGGCGAAGTAGGGATCGGCCTTGATGTCCTTCGTCACCTGTTCGAGGGTGAAACCGTCCTCGAGCTCGACATAGACCATGCGGCGGTGGATGCCTTCACCCAGGGGAATGGTCATCGACAGGGCGTTCTTCACGCCAGCCTTCGAACGGACGCAGACCGAGTGGCCCATCGACATGCCAGGACCGAAGTTGGTGTACGACAATCCTTTAGGTGCCAGACTCTGCATCAGCGTGCGGACGATGGAGTCGCTGCCCGGATCCCAGCCGGCAGCAATGACGCTGACCGTACCGGTCTCCTTATTGATGGCCATCAGACGTTCGCGATAGCCGCGAATATTGGTGTGGATGTCGAACGAGTCGACGGTATTGATGCCCAGCGGCAGAATCTGCTTGGCATATTCCTCGCACGAACGGGTGGGGGTGGCCAGAATGGCTACGTCGACATCCTGCAGTTCCTTAATGTCCTTCACTACGGCATACGGGGCCAGTTCGGCGGGCTTGTCGGCGGCGCCGTTTCTGCGTACAACGCCGGCAATCTCGAAGTCGGGAGCGGCTTCCAAAGCCTGAAGGGTGTACTTTCCAATGTTGCCGTATCCTACTACGGCGGCTCTGATTTTCTTCATATATATTTCGTTTAGAGTTTAGAGTTTAGAGTTTAGAGAAGGATTGTCTGTATTCTCCAGTTTAGAGTTTAGAGAAGGATTGTCTGTATTCTCCAGTTTAGAGTTTAGAGAAGGATTGTCTGCGGAGTCAATCTTTATGAGTAAAGATTTTCTTAAACCTGACAATAATTTACCTATTTCATTAATAGTGTTCTGAAAATCTGAAAATATATCTTCGGAGATGTATCCGAGGTCAAGTGATATTTGTAATTGACAATATACTTCCATTAATGACCCATAAGCTATAGAAACAAATCGCAATTGTTCTTTTGGAGTAATACGTCCACTGCCTTCAGCGATGTTAGAAGGAATAGACACAACCGCTCTCCTCATTTGACTTGATAATGCCAATAATTCTTCTTTTGGATAGCTTTTTAAGAGCTGAATCAAGCGTCCTGCCATCATTCTTGACAGTTGGTAGACCCTTAATTTTTCAAAAGCAAACAACGGCGAATCTGTCATTTCGTAACTTCCTTTTGTGATTTTGCGTGCAAAATTACACTTTTTATTTGAATTTCGTGACAAAAACGCAAAAAAAGTGGGAAAATCTTTTAAGATACACAAACTTTGCTCTTTTTATACAATAAAAATACTATATTGCCGTTATTATAGTTGATATATAATATAAAACGAGTGACGGGTGTCGGATAGAGCAGGTTCAAGCAAACCTTCCATCAAGGATGCAGACAATCCTTCTCTAAACCGTAAACTCTAAACTCTAAACTTAAAAATTATGATAGAATACATCAAGGGTGAGTTGACGGAGCTTACCCCCGCATTGGCAACGGTAGAAGCCGCCGGCGTAGGATACGGTCTGAACATTTCGCTGACCACCTACAGTGCCATCCAAGGCAAACAGGACGTTAAGTTGTACGTCTTTGAGTCGATTCGTGAAGATGCTCACGTGCTCTACGGCTTTGTGTCGAAGAAGGAACGCGAGATGTTCGAACTGCTCATCACCGTCAGTGGAGTAGGTCCGAATACGGCTCGCATGATGCTCTCGTCGATGAGTGTCAGCGAACTGTGTAATGCCATTTCGCGTGGCGACGAGCGGCTCATCAAGGGCATCAAGGGCATTGGTAAGATGACAGCCCAGCGCATCATCGTCGACCTGCGCGACAAGATTGTCGCACTGGGTATTGCCGACGAGATTCCTGCTGGCGGCATGGTGTCGACACCCGTCAACAACGAGGTTCGCGATGAGGCCGTCTCGGCACTGACCATGCTGGGCTTTGCCCCTGCTCCGACGCAGAAGGTCGTCATGGCTATCCTCAAGGAACAGCCCGATCTGCCCGTTGAACAGGTGGTGAAATTGGCATTGAAACAGATTAAGTAAAATTGATGTTTGAGTTTTGAAATTTGATGTTTATGATATGATACGGGGTAGGAAGGCGCAGAAAGTCGTCATCTTGTTGCTCTTGTTGAGTATGGCTGCTATGGCCATTACTCCGCAGGACGACAATACCCGTCGTCGTACTACAGGGAAACCTAAGCCTCAAGCGGCAAATCAAAAAACTCAAACTTCAAATGACAAAACTCAAAATATGGCGGCGAAGGCGCAGCCTGTGTTCCAGGTGGAGGACGACACCATTCCCGATTCGCTGTTACATGCCCGCTGGAAGATTCAGAAGACGTCGCCCATCCTTGTGGCCGACCTCGATTCCTCGGCCCTCGACCTCCGTCTGCCCGAGAATATCAAGCAGCAGGTGGAGTACGACGATTCGCTGAACTACTACCGCATCGGCTCGAAAATTGGCGACTCGTACCTGAACGTCCCCATTCTGATGACTCCCGAGGAGTATATGCAGTGGAGTGAAAAGCGTGAGCGTGAGGCCTTCTTCCGCAAAAAAGAAGCTGAGAACGTGGCCACCAAGGGTAAGGACAAGTTCTCGTTCACCGATATGCACTTCGACCTGGGTCCTGCCGAGAAGATTTTCGGTCCTGGCGGTGTGCGCATCAAGACGCAGGGTACTGCCGAGCTGAAGCTGGGTGCCACGCTGAAGAACATCGACAACCCCTCGCTGCCCGAGCGTAACCGTAAGACATCGGCTGTCGATTTTGACGAGAAAATCAATTTGAACGTCAGCGGTAAGGTGGGCGACAAGGTGAACATGTCGTTGAACTACAACACCGATGCCACCTTCGACTTCGACACCAAGAACCTGAAGCTGCACTACGACGGCAAGGAGGACGAAATCATCAAACTCGTCGAGGCCGGTAACGTCACCTTCCCCAGCAACAACTCGCTGGTCAAGGGAGCCTCCAGCCTGTTTGGTGTACGCACCGACATGCAGTTTGGCAAGCTGAAGCTGCAGACCGTCCTGTCGCGCAAGAACTCGACAACGAAGAGTGTGTCGTCGAAGGGTGGCACACAGCTGACACCATTCGAGATCGATGTCGCCAACTACGAGGAAAACCGTCACTTCTTCCTGGCCAAATACTTCCGTGAGCACTACGATGCCGCCATGTCGCAACTGCCCAACATCCTCTCGGGCATCAACATCACCCGTATCGAGGTGTGGATTACCAACAAGACGGGAACGACGTCGAACACCCGTAACCTGATAGCACTCTCGGAACTGGGCGAGAGTCAGCCAGCCAAGAGCAAAGTGCCGTCAGCACTGCCCGACAACAGCGTCACACCGCTTTACGAGAATATGCCCCCTGCAGCCCGTGACATCGACCAGGCGTCGACAGCCCTCGACGGATTCATGACGGGTGGTACCGACTACGAGAAACTGGCTTCGGCCCGTCTGCTCAACGCCTCGGAATATACGCTGAACAGCGCGCTGGGCTATATCTCGCTGAAAACCGCCCTGCAAACCGATCAGGTGCTGGCCGTTGCCTTCCGCTACACCTATGGCGGACAGGAATATCAGGTCGGTGAATTTGCCGGCGACCATAATACGGCCAGCGAGACGCTGTATGTCAAATCGCTGAAGAATACGTCGAACAATCCCCAGCAGGCCAACTGGTCGCTGATGATGAAGAACGTCTACTACCTGGCGTCGAATGTCGAGAAGACCAAGTTCCGCCTCGACATCAAGTTCCAGAGCGACACCGCGGGCGTGTACCTTACTTATATTCCTGAGGTGAAGGAAATCACCCTGCTGCGTGGACTGGGCTGCGACCGTCTTGACAATAACAACAAGGTGCACCCCAACGGCTATTTCGACTTTGTCGAAGGCTACACCGTCTCGAACGGCCGCGTGTTCTTCCCCTCGGCAGAGCCCTTTGGCTCGACGCTGAAAAACTTCCTTAAGCAGCATGGCATATCGGAGGAAGTGGCTAATAAATATGCTTTCCAGGAGCTATATGATACCACGCGTACCGCTGCCCGCCAGATGACCAACAAGGACAAATACCTGCTGGTGGGCCAGTTCAAGGGCACCTCGGCAAACGTCATCTCCCTGGGCGCCTATAACGTGCCGCAAGGCTCGGTGGTCGTTACCGCTGGCGGCGTCACCCTCACCGAGGGCTCCGACTATAGCGTCGACTACTCTGCAGGCGAGGTGACCATTCTGAACCAGAGCATCATCGATGCCGGCACCAGCGTCAACGTCTCGCTGGAGTCGAACACCGAATACGGCATGCAGCGTAAGACGATGGTGGGATTCAACTGGGAGTACGACTTCTCGAAGAACCTGCAGATTGGCGGTACCCTGCAACACCTGTCGGAACAAGCCCTTACATCGAAGGTCAATATGGGTTCCGAACCGCTGAAGAATACCCTGTGGGGCGCCAACATCAATTGGAAGACCGAGAGCCAGTGGCTTACCCGCATGCTCGACAAACTGCCGCTGCTCCACTGTACGCAACCCTCGCAGATTACCTTCTCGGGCGAATTTGCCCAGCTGATTGCTGGTACTGCCAGCGGTACACAGGACAATGCATCGTATATCGACGACTTCGAGAATGCCAAGAACGCCATCGACGTCAGCGAACCCAAGGCTTGGACGCTGTCCAGCGTGCCGTCGCTGTTCCCAGAGCATGCCGACAAGGACTCCGTGTCCAGCGGCTACCGTCGTGCCCTGCTGTCGTGGTACAATATCGACCCGTTGTTCACCTACCGTTCATCGTCGCTCACGCCCAGCCACATCAAGAGCGACCTCGACCAGCTGTCGAACCACTATGTACGTGCCGTCTACGTCAGCGAACTCTATCCCAATCGCGACCAGTCGACCTACAGCGGAGCGACATCCACACTGCCCATTCTCAATCTGGCCTACTATCCTTCCGAGCGTGGTCCCTATAACCTCAACACCCGTGTCAATATGGACGGTACGCTCACCCTGCCTCAGAATAACTGGGGCGGTATGATGCGTAAGCTCGATACCAACGACTTCGAGACGGCCAACATCGAGTACATTGAGTTCTGGCTGCTCGACCCCTTCATCTATTCGTCGCAGGAGCCTGATGCTGCCGATTATGGCGGCGACCTCTACATCAACCTCGGAGAGGTCAGCGAGGATATCCTTCACGCCGGCAAGAAATTCTACGAGAGTGGTATGCCCGTCGACGGCACCAGCTCGTACACCACCACCCAGTGGGGACGCGTACCCGTACAGGCCACTCAGACCTATGCCTTTGCCACCACCAGCGGCTCGCGTGCCCTGCAGGATGTAGGACTCAACGGTCTGACTGACGAACAGGAACGTTCGCAGCCCGCCTACGCCGACTTCCTCAACAGCGTCACCGTCAACGACAGCGTGCGTGCAGCATGGAATCAGGACCCTGCCAACGACAACTACCACTACTTCCGAGGCAGCGACCTCGACGCACGCCGTGCCAGCATCCTCGACCGCTATAAGCGCATCACCATGCCACAGGGTAACTCGCCCGACAGCGACCAGCAGACCGAGGGCTACGACACGTCGTACAAGACCTATCCCGATGTCGAGGACATCAATCAGGACTATACGCTGAACGAATATGAGCGCTACTTTGAATATAAGGTGAGCCTGCGCCCTGAGGATATGCGCCTGGGCCACAACTACATCACCGACGTCCGCGAATACACTGCCTCGCTGCGTAATGGCAACAAAGAACGCGTCAAGTGGTACCAGTTCCGTGTGCCTCTGATGCAATACGACCGCCGCGAGGGTGGCATCAGCGACTTCACCAGCATCCGCTTCATGCGCATGTTCCTTACCGGTTTCCAGAAACCCGTCGTGCTGCGCTTTGGTTCGCTCGACCTCGTGCGTGGCGACTGGCGCATCTATAAGGAGCCTCTTACTGGAGCCACCAACAGCGGTACCGTCGAGGTCAGCGCCGTCAATATCGAGGAGAACAACGACCGCCGCCCCGTCAACTACGTGCTGCCGCCGGGCATCTCACGCGTCACCGACCCCTCGCAGCCGCAGCTTACCGAGGCCAACGAGCAGTCGCTCTGTATGGTTGTCAAGAACCTGTCGCAGGGTGAGTCGAAGGCTGTCTACCACAACACCACCCTCGATTTGCGCCGCTATAAGCACCTGCAGATGTTCGTTCATGCCAACCACCTCATCGACGATGTCACCGCCCTGCGCGATGATCAGCTCGCCGTATTCATCCGTCTGGGTAGCGACTATCGTAACAACTACTACGAATACCTCATCCCACTGAAGCTTACTCCTGACCGCAACGACTATAATAAGTATAATGTCGACGACTGTCGTGCTGTGTGGCCCCTGGAGAACATGCTTGACATCGACCTGCTGAAACTCACTCAGCTCAAGAAGGCTCGTAACAAGGCCCGTGCCATGGGTACTGCCAGCTACACCACCGAGTTCAGCGAATACGACGAGAACAATGCCAACCGCATGACCATCCTCGGCAATCCGTCACTCGGCGAGGTCAAGACCATGATGATTGGTGTGCGCAACCTATCGGGCGAAATCAAGTCCGGCGAGGTGTGGGTCAACGAGCTGCGCCTGCAGGAAGTCAACAACAATGGCGGTTGGGCAGCATCGGGTAATCTGAACGTCCAGTTGTCCGACGTCGGCAACGTCACCCTGACGGGACGCATCGTCACCGAGGGCTTCGGAGGCCTGGAGGAAGGTATCAGCCAGCGCCGCACCGACGACTACAAGACTTATGCACTGACTACCAATTTCGAGCTGGGTAAGTTCTTCCCTGACAAGATGAAGGTCACCGCACCGCTCTACTACAGCATCACCCAGGAGGAGAGCAAGCCCAAATACAATCCTCTGGACACCGACCTTGAACTCGACGACGCCCTCGACGCCATGGATGCCCACGAGCGCGACTCCATCGAGTCCATCGCTATCAAGAAGTCGAAGACTACCAACTTCTCGCTGTCCAACGTCCGTGTGGGCATCAAGACCAAGCGGCACCCCATGCCCTACGACCCTGCCAACTTCTCGTTCTCCTACAGCCATCGCCACACCCAGAACTCCGGCGAGACCACCGTCTACGAGCACGACGACGAATGGCACGGCTCGTTCAGCTACACTTATACGCCCGTCTACAAGACTTGGGAGCCCTTCAAGAACTCCAAGTCGAAGTCGAAGTGGATGGCGTTCCCCAAGGCCTTTGGCATCAACTATCTGCCGCAGAACATCACGTTCAACACCGATATGCGTCGCAGCTACTACGAACTCCAGGAACGCGACATGGACAATCTCGGTGGTTCCCAGCTGCCTGTATCGTGGGCCTCGTCGTTCCTTTGGAACCGCGACTTTACCCTGCGCTGGGACTTCACCAAGAACCTCCACATGAATTTCCAGTCAGGCACGCAGGCCGAAATCGAGGAACCCGACAGCGATTTGCCTATCAACAAGGACCTTTATCCTGACCGCTACACTGCTTGGAAGGACTCCGTATGGCATAGCATCAAGCATTTCGGCTCTCCGCTTAACTACCGCCAGACCTTCACAGCATCCTACCAGCTGCCGCTCAACAAGTTGCCCATATTTGACTGGATTAATGCCGACGCCAACTACAATGCCTCCTACAACTGGCAGCGAGGCACTCGTACCGAGTCGGGCATCGACCTGGGCAACACCATATCGAACAATCGCCAGCTCAACGTCAACGGTACGCTGAACATGGAGACGCTCTACAATCACTTCCCCTTCCTCAAGAAGGTCAACGACCGCTTCAAGAAGTCTATTCCCAAGCAGGTCAAGTCCAACAAGACTACCAAGGCTGGTAAGGCTGCTGAAACCAACAAGGCTGCCCAGCCCACCAAGGCTGAAAAAGCTCTGCCCAAGAATAAGAACGCCTTCCAGAAGGAGCTCACGCTGCGCCCTGACACCACGTTCACCATTGCCCACAACAAGAAGTCGAAGCGCATCATCGTCACCGCCAAGACCAAGGACGGGCGTTCCTATCCCATCAAGTATAAGGTTGTCGACGACAACAAGATCCTTGTCCGCAACCTCGACACCGTCTCCATTAGCGTCACCGTCACCACCAAGCCGCCACTCGAGAACCAGTGGTGGTACAAGCCCGCACAGTCTGCTGCCCGCCTGTTGATGATGGTACGCTCCATCGGCATCTCCTACCGCAACCAATACGCCATGTCGCTGTCAGGCTTCATGCCCATGGTGGGCGACGCCTTCGGACAGAACAGCGGCGGTAGCGTCATGGCCCCTGGCCTCGACTTCGCGTTCGGATTTACCGACGACTCGTTCCTCGACAAGGCCCGCACTAACGGCTGGCTAAACGACAGCATCTCGACGCCTGCTGCCACCAATCTCACCACCGATCTGCAACTGCGTGCCACCCTCGAACCCGTACGCGACATGAAAATTGACCTCAACGCTTCGCGCACTGAGTCGCGTGCCCGTAGCATCCAGTATCAGTATGTTGGCATGCCCACCACCCAGAGCGGTACGTTTACCATGACTACCCTCTCTATCTCGTCAGCCTTCGAGGGCATTGGCGATGCCAACAACGGCTATCCCTCGCGCGTCTTCAAGCGCTTCTGCGACGCACTGCCCGACTATCAGGCCCGTGCTGCCGCCGCCTATGGCCAGGAGGTTGGCCAGTACAGTGCTGCCGTCATGATTCCTGCCTTCCTCGACGCCTATACCATGAGCGGAGGCGGAAAACTCGACTTCTTCCCTGCACTCACCCGTCTGTTGCCTAACTGGACGCTGCGTTACTCAGGACTCTCCAAACTCCATTGGTTCAGCGACCATTTTAAGTCGTTCAACCTCAACCACTCCTACAAGTCCGTCTACTCCGTCGGCTCTTATACGAGCGATGCCAAGGGCGCCTCGCTCTTAGGCTGGAGTGTGCCTACCGTCAGCATCAACGAGTCCTTCGCACCGCTCTTCGGCGTAGACGCCACTCTCAATTCCGGACTCACCCTCAAGGCCGAATACCGTAAGACGCGTACCCTGGCACTCTCTACCACCAGCGTACAAATCAACGAAGGCCGCTCCAACGACTGGGTCTTTGGAGTGGGCTATAAGATTAGCGATTTCCGCATCTTCGGCAGCGGCGCCTCACGAAAAATCAAGAAAGCTCAAGGTGGAAAAAACAGCAATACTAATAGGAGTAGTTCTACAAGTAAAAAGTCTGGCGTCAACCACGATCTGAACATGCGCCTCGACATCACCCTGCGCGACCAGGCTGCCATCACCCGCGATATCGCCTCGCGCACCTCGGCAGCATCCAGCGGTAACTCCGCCCTGAAGATCTCCTTTATGGCCGACTACACCCTGTCGCGCCTGCTTACCATGTCGTTCTACTACGACCGTCAGACCAATACACCGTTGCTCTCGTCCAGCAGCTATCCAACTACTACTCGCGACTTCGGACTCTCCATGAAGTTCTCCCTCACACGCTAATCGTCCTGAAGCGTTTTGGCGGCGATGTGCATCACGATTGTTTGATGTGTACGTCCTGCTGCGGGAACGGTATCTCGATGCCGTGTTGGTTCAGCGTGTCATAGATACAGTTAAGGACATCGCTGACGACATACGACTTCTTGGGAGCATCAGCCCAGACAAACATCTTCAGGCTGATGCCCGAATCGGCCAGTTCGCCTACGACGGACTTGGCTTTCTTCGAACGGTCCATCCAGCGGTGCTTCAGCTGGTTGACAGCATTGTCGGCCAATTGGACGACCTGCTGCAGGTTGGAACCGTAGGCCACGCTATAAGGCACGACGGCCAGCACATAGCCGTGATTGCGCGTCAGGTTCTTGTAATTGTTGGTAAACAGCTGTGAATTCTGGAAAGTAATGATTTCGCCATAGAGCGACTCGATGACGGTGGAGGTGTAGCTGATGGAGGTCACATTACCCATGGTGCCGTTGACTTCAATCCAGTCGCCGACCTTGATGCGACCAGTCATCAGCGAGGCTCCGTAGAAGATGTTCTCGATGATGTTCTTCGAGGCGAAACCGATACCTGCTGACAGTCCTCCGGTGATGTAGAGCAGCCACGACAAACTGATGTGTAGCACGGTGAGCGACAGGAGTACCCATGTGCCCCAGATGATGATCTGGATAACGTTCTTCGACATGACGGTACGGCTCTCGGCAGATTCGGGGTCGCGCATTTGGAATACCAATCGGAGCAGCCGGAGCAGCGTCTTGCTGAGGTAGGAGAACAGGAACCACAGACAAACCACCATGGTGAGCTTGATGATGCTGAGCTGGAAATTATCCTGGTCGACGAAATGGTATTTGAATGCTCTCCAGCAGAGGTCCGAGAGGTTGAACACGTCGGCAGCCCACCAGATGGACAGCATGACAGACCCTACGCTGAGCGAGGGCAGAATGACCTGATAGTACAGGTCGTAGGCCCAGGTGCGCGTGAC
>JAEEGI010019926.1_pt1 | contig 13484 bp, 19 predicted proteins | sample 8958751 | NCBI WGS metagenome assembly JAEEGI01 (sample SAMN16246545, study PRJNA631951) | gut metagenome | biome: gut microbiome; feature: rumen; material: KS-attached | host: Bos | place: Iran: Karaj | collected 2018-10
GCACATAGTCCTCCATCACCTGCCAGGTATCTTTCACACAGTCCTTTACTGGCCAATGTATCAGCAACAGGTCGATGTAGTCGGTCTTCAGCTTAGTCAGACTCTCGTCGATAGACTTTCGGACCGCTTCTCGACCTTCGCGCATGATGTTCGTGGCGACCTTCGTTGTGATGAAAATCTCCTGTCTCGGTACTCCGCTATCAATGATACCCTGGCCTACCTCTGCTTCATTCTCATAGCCTTGTGCTGTGTCGATGTGACGGAATCCTGCTTTCAAGGCCAGGCACACATTCTGTCTGGCCGTCTCTCCACGTAACGTCCATGTACCTACGCCTATCTGCGGAATTTCCAAGCCGTTGTTCAATGGAATTGTCTTCATTTCAGCAAGGCCCTTACGTTTGTTACCATGTCCTTGTGCTGCTCATCCCCCTTGGTGAGCGTCGAAGTAAGCCTGATATCCCCTTCCTTGTCCTTTGTGGAGAAGGTGCCTGAGTAGATGATGTCACTGTCAAAGAACAGTGTGGCTTCGACCACAACCTTATAGTCCCCCTGCGGCACAGCCTTGCCTTGCTCGTCAGTGAAGTCCCAAGTGAAGGTCTGAGTACCTCCAGCCTGCGGTGTGGCTCCCGTGACCGCATCCAGCTGCTGGTCAGTCTTTTCATCGGCCTTTACCGTCTTTACCCATGTCGGCACACATGCCGGGCGTACAATATAGCCACGCTTGGGTTGCTCACCACCACGGGCGCGGCCTTTCGTAGTGTATGATGTGACGAAGAGCGTCTTAACAACGTCGCCCTTCTCATTCTCAATCCAGACGGCGTACTGGTTGGAACCAGGGCCAGCCTGACGCTGATAGTCGAACGACACTTCAAGGGTCTGAGCCCTTTTTGCAGCTTCACCCTTCTTACTCTGCACCATTGCCGGAATCGCCAACAGCATAGCGGCGAGAGCGGCGATAATCATCTTCTTCTGTCTCATAATCTTAGTCTTTTGTTGGGGTTTGATTATAAACTATCCTAAATATCGTTGCAAATTTAGCAATAATTCCCCAATTATTAGTAACTTTGGCCTCTGTTTTTAAATGATTTTAGGTATTATGAGTATGATAGACCAGATTATCGACTTCAATAAGAGTTTCGTAGCACAGAAGGGCTACGAGAAGTATATCACCGACAAGTACCCTGACAAGAAACTGGCGGTACTGTCTTGTATGGACACCCGATTAACCGAACTGCTCCCTGCGGCGCTCGGTCTGAAGAATGGTGATGCGAAGATTATCAAGAACGCGGGCGGTTTGGTTATTTCGGCTTTCGACTCAGCCATGCGTAGCCTGATAGTGGCCATTTATGAACTGGGCGTACAGGAGATTATGGTGGTGGCCCACTCGCATTGCGGAGCCTGCCACATGAGTTACGACCACTTCCATCACGAGATGATTGCCCGTGGTCTGACGGATGAAACGCTCGACACCATCCGCAAGTGTGGTATCAACCTGGATCATTGGCTAGAGGGATTCAAGGATACACCCGAATCCGTCCGCAAGACAGTCGAGACCATCAAGACCCATCCGCTCGTTCCCAAGGACATCGTGGTTCGTGGGTTTATCATTGATTCAGAGACAGGAGCATTGGAAGAGATTAAAGCATAGCCCCCCTAATATAATAATGTGGGAAACTCGAAACGGGAAGCCGAGACCGAAGATGTCGGTATAGCTTCCCGCCCCAATCATGATATACTATAAAATTAGTATGAATAGTTCATACATCTAATTGGTAGCAAAGCAGCTCCCTGACAATATGTTTTCTTTGACACGCCCTCATAAAAGGATATAATCCATGTATCCACTGCCGTAGAGTTGTATATGCCAGAACACAAATATCTACCATTCGTACCATTAGGTTCATTACAAGGAATATACAAATTATCATTTACCCATACGCCATAGTCTGTAATAGTTGGCTCAAAACCTAAAAGATTTTGGAATGTTGAGGCTGAAGGGAGATAATAACCAATAGGACATTGTGAATAACCAGTCCTGAAATAGACCGAATTACCAAAAACATCAGTTCTATTGCACAACATCATTGGTGTTGCAGGGCCTGGCATCTTTGAAGAAGAATAAAAACCATAGCCCTCTGCTACATACCATCCTTCAGGTACTGATGGAGTTTCTGTTATAGAAAAACTGCTATACTTGGGACCAGGGAAGGGGAAGGGATTGCCTGGATTATACCTTAAACCATATACATCAGGATTGTTTGGCTCTGTACTTGTTGCGCCCAAATTTCTGTCTAACCATTTTTGTCCATTTACTTCGATTGCATTTGGTTTGTCTGTTGACCATATATGCCATGACCACACAATAGTTCCTTCTGCATCAGCTAAGCTAATTACAGCATTGCCCTTTTGAAATTCGTTCTTTTGGAAATATATGTAATTGCCTGATAGTTCAACTTCAGTAATATCATTGACACCATTTTCATTCCAAAGAAGGAATGCCTTACTGCCATTGTAGCCGGTAATAGAAAACTTATATTTACCCGATTCCGAAACAATATAGCAGTTAGCCATTCCTTGCGCACTTAAGTCCACACCCTCACTATAAGGTAATGCTGTCGCAGTTATAATTATATTACCTGTTACTTCTTTAATTTTTATTGTACCTTCTGAATATGACGTAGATGTGACATCATACCCATTCATCAGGATATTAACAGAACTAATGTAATAATTATCATCTACTATTAGGTTTGTCGAATACGGCATTCCCTCTGATATTGACGTCTCGTTGTTAGATGAAGTCACACCATTAAGTGAGTAAGTAATAGAGTAAGTTTCCGCAGGTATAAATGTTACTTGCTTTACGAAATCTGCTGGGAGAGTTATAATGGTTCCATCAGATTTTTCAACTTGCATCTTAAAGCTCTGAGCATTAACCGATGCAAACACTACAAATAGTGATGCCATAATGGCAAGAATAGATTTCTTCATAATATCCTATTTTTTTATGACTTTTACACTTATTGAATTAGCTTTAATTATAAGAGCTTTATGATTATCAGGTAAATCAAATTCCAAATGTCCCTTTGAGTCGGTAGTATATGATTTTATGGTCGTTCCATCAATACCAAATACGGACACCATAGTATTTGAAGGCATAGATTCGATAATCACATGTCCAAATTTGACATTTATATTACCTTCATTATACTTGAAAATCGGAATATTCGATGGTAATTCATCCACAAAGGAGTATTTCTCAACATCAGCAAGAGGAATTGACATGCAATATTTGTCTGAAGTAACAGACAATTGCCCCAAAGAACAATCTATAACGGGTTTTTCTGCTAAAGCAAAACCTGTTTGTGTTCCGTCTTTTTGAAGGACAATCAAGTAATTATTCCCTGCATTTATATATGAAAAACAGAGAATAAACATGAACAATAGAATTGTTCGTAAACCATATTTTATCATAGTATGCAGCTTAACCGTGTTGCTGTAGGGCTTGTTTAAATTCATCGAAAATGCGCAGGTCATTCCCACGCACTCCCAGCTCACCACAAGCCTCAGTAACCGTTGAAACGCCTGCGCACTATGCGCCGACGCCCTTGTTACTGATTGGCTCCGTTTGTCCGAGGTGGTGATTGGGAGTGTAGAGCCTACTATGTCCTGTGCCTCTTGCGAAACACGGTGCAAATATATGAAAATACTTCCAATATTCCAAAGAAAAAGGACAAAAACTTGCGTTTTTATGGTTTCCTGGGCTACGGCAATACGCTTTTGGTGATTATAGCACGTGGGAACAGGGGAAAAGGGGAAAAGGTACGGGATAACAGGGAGTGAGAAGGCATGTAACAAGGAGAGAGACGGCATCTTGCCAGATTCGGGCGGGCGCTCGCATGAATTAGGGCGGGCGCCCTTATATCTTGGAGCGCCCGCCCTGATATGCTGGAGCGGTCGGTCGAAACCGAGTTTTATTCTGTAGTACTATTCTTTTTAGGAAAGTAGAGCCAACGGCGGCTTTCACGTACCTTCCACAGGCGCGGATGGTCGCCCTTGCAGAGGCTGTCGAGATAGGCTTTGGCAGAATCGCGCTTCAGTCCGCTGAATATCATAAACTCTGGAATCGTTGCGTAGCCCAGCCGCATGCAGCGCCGCAGGGCCTCGTCCATTGCCTTCTCGTCGTACATCTGGCTGTTTCCCACTTGAGCGTCACTCTTGCGGTAGCCCTCGCGGTTCTTGCCACCTTCCTTGATGAACTCCTTGGAAGGGATGAACTCAATGCCCGCATATTCAATGTCTCTGCCATGAATGGTCTTGGGGTCGGTATGCTCGCCCAGTAGTTTCAACTTGGGAGCAAACGAGCCGATGGGCATTTCCACACGGTAGCCGTCTGACTTTGCCAACAAGTTGGCGAAGTTACTGCATCTCGGCATAAAAAACAAATGAATTTGTTTTGTTCTGCGCTCGATTTTTCGTAACTTTGCACGCAATATTTCAAACATTATTAAGATGAAGAATTTTAGATTAAAGCCGTGGATTCTTCCACAACCTATACTGATGAATATCACATTGTCAATCGTATTGGTAACTTTGCTTTTATGCTCATGCGGTTCCAAAGGCACAAATGGTTCACGGAGCGAGATAACAGCAGATATGGCTTTTGAGGGTGTGAACAACTACTGCCATAGGGAATATGACTGGAGCGTAGCAAAGGACAATCCCGACATTATGTTTGTACAGATGGGCGAAGAGACGGATTCTGCGTATCAAGTGGTATTCCGCAGTTACACAGGTGCCTTTGTTCATTTCTATGTGGATAAGACAAGTGGTACAACAAAAATAGTGGAGAAAGTGCCAAACCTCAATGTCGAGGAGGAAGCTGGAACCATTAACTTATTTGATTACTTAGAGAAGCAAAAATGAAAAAGATAATAAACCCTTGGCGCAACCATGAGGGATATAACTGTTTCGGTTGCAGTCCTGACAATCCCATCGGACTTCACTTGGAATTCTATGAGGATGGTGACTATATCGTTAGTACCTGGCATCCTGAACATAATTATCAAGGTTGGGTAGACACCATGCACGGTGGTATTTTGAGTACGCTGATAGATGAAGTGTGCGGATGGGTAGTCACCAGGAAACTACAGACCAGCGGCTATACCGTGCAGTTGAGTGTGAAGTTCCGCAAGGCAGTTCCGACAACGGAGCCAGAATTGACCATACGGGCCAAAGTGACAAAACAGGTGAGAAACCTTGCCTATATCAGTGCGGAGATCACCAATTCGAAGGGTGAACTCTGCAACGAGGGCGAGGCCATCTACTTCCTGATGAACGAGGAAAAAGCCAAGGAAATGGGATTTCTGCATTGCGAAGTGGAAGAATAACAATAAAACGATAGAATTATGAAGTACCCATGTGAGAACTGCAAGCTACGTGCTGCGTATGACAAGAACCCGAAGTCTTTAATCGGGCGCTTCTGGCGCTGGCAGATCAATTTCTGTCCCAGCTGGCGAGGCTACTTTAAGTCGCTGCCACCTGAGAAACAGGAAGAGATTCGCAAGAAGTATGACTTTTGGAAGTATCAATGATTTAATTTGATAGGAATATGAGTTACCTCAAGACATTTTTCCGTTTGTTGCTGGGTCTGTTTATGACCTATGCAGGTTTCAGTCATCTGACTTTCAATCGTCAGGAGTTCGTAGCACAGGTGCCCACATGGCTACAATTCAGTGAAGGTTTCACCGATTTCGTGGTACTGGCATCGGGCGTGGTTGAGATAGCCCTTGGCCTTGGCATGCTGTTCCTTTGGAAGAAAAAAGCTGTGGTGGGTGCACTTTTGGCACTGTTCTATGTCGCCATCTTCCCAGGCAACATCAACCAGTACGTCAATCACATCGACGCCTTTGGTCTCAACACCGACAATCTGCGTCTTATCCGTCTGTTTATCCAGCCTGTCCTTATCTTCCTCGCTCTCTGGAGCACAGGAGGCTGGCAGCAGTTGAAATCATGGTGGCAGTGTCTAACAAAGTCCAAGAAGGCATAAGGTATGAATACACTCACCACAGTTTTGGCAATATTGGTAGCCTTGGAACATCTGTACATCATGTTCCTCGAAACCATCGCGACGAGTTCAGAAAGCACGTCAAAAGTGTTTGGCATCAGCATTGAGCAGTTGAAAAGCAAGACCATCGCAACGCTGCTGAAGAATCAGGGTGTGTATAACGGTCTGATAGCCGTTCTATTATTCGTGGCTGTCTGGCAGCAGGATTTACTGTGGACACGGCTTCTATTGGGTTATGTCATCTTGGCGGCACTATACGGTAGTCTGACCAGCAAGCCCAGTATCATCCTGAAGCAAGGCGGTCTGGCAATCATAGGGTTAATCTGTAGTTTTATCTGAGTGTATGGAAAAAGAGATACGGTTATTACCACTTAGGGAGGCAAAGACTATAGCTTTCAAGGAAGAAATGCAGGAGGCATTCCAGCATGGCTTTCAGTCGTATTATAAAGACGACAATCAGTGGCAGGTGCTGCCTGATAAGGACTTCTATCAGTCGTTAGAGGCTGAAGGAGCAGAAGCCTACGAAGCTATTGATACAGACGGTCTGCGTGTGGGTGGTGCCATCATTGCTATTGATTCTGCCGAACATAGAGGCGAATTGTCGTTTCTCTATGTGAAAGTGGGCGTTCAGAGCAAGGGCATCGGACAGGGCATCTGGAAAGCCATCGAGAGATTGCATCCTGAAGTGGAGGTTTGGGAAACCTGCACGCCGTATTTCGACCGTCGAAACATCCACTTCTACATCAACCGCTTAGGATTCCATGCCGTCGAGTTCTTCAACGAGCATCATCCTGACCCGCACATGCCAGAGCAGTTTGACCAGGAAGATGGACTGTTCAAGTTTGAAAAATGCGTTTAAGCGAGCACAGAGCTAAGCTTGCTTAAGCTATGTCGAGCGTGAGCATTTTGGACGAAAGTCAAAAGAGAATGAAATAAAACAAATACAATTATGAAGATAAAAGACATTTTGCTTATGGCAGCAGCTACGACAGCAATTCTGACGGGTTGCAACAATAAAGAAAGTAAGGTAGAGACAACCGACTTCGTGGACGATGTGAAGGTGGCACTTGCCGATAGTGGGCGCATCGACCTGAGTAAACTTCAGTGGACGAGGGAGCCTAAAGCCTTTGAGGTCAAAGGTGACACCATTGCCATCACTACCGCTCCGCACACCGACCTGTGGCAGCGCACGTACTACCACTTCCAGAACGACAATGCACCCGTGCTACAAATGAAGACGAAGGAAAAGTACTTCAGCTTCGTGGTGAAGACTGACTTCACGCAGAGTCATCAGCGCTTCGACCAGTGCGGCATCGTGATGTATCTCGACAGCGAGAACTGGTTGAAAGGCTCTGTGGAATTTGAGAACGACGAGTTCCAGCACTTAGGCAGCGTGGCTACAAACAAGGGCTATTCCGATTGGGCTACCACAGCCATCCCCGCCGATGTCAAGACAATGTGGTATCGTTTCTCGCGCCGTGAGGATGACTACTGCGTAGAGTGCTCAACGGACGGCGAGAACTTCAGTCAGATACGCATCTGCCACATGTATGCCGCAGCCGATGAAATCCAATTCGGCATCTATGCTTGTTCGCCCGAGGAATCATCATTCACCGCCTTATTCTCAGACATGAAGATTACCGAGTGTGCCTGGAAAGCTCACGACGGCCAGCAGCCGGATGAAGAATAGCATCAAATTATCATTGACATTTAGAATAATTATTAATTCGTGCTTTTGGGCAAAACTAATGTTATATTGAACAATATTTTTCAAATAATTATGGACAACAAACATCTAAAACTGAATGCTAATCTTATTGTAGCCGCTCTGCAGAAACCGGCTTCGGAATTGACGAAAGCCGACATCATCGACTACATCGTTAATAACGACATCCGCATGGTGAACTTCATGTATCCCGGCGGCGACGGCAAGTTAAAGACGCTGAACTTCGTCATCAACGACCTCGACTACCTCGAGACCATCCTCACCTGTGGCGAGCGTGTCGATGGCTCCAGCCTGTTCAGCTTTATCCAGGCCGGCTCAAGTGATCTCTATGTGCTGCCCCGTTTCCGTACGGCCTTCGTCGATCCGTTTGCTGAGATACCCACCGTGTCGCTGCTCTGTTCCTATTTCGACAAGGACGGCAATCCGCTGGAGTCATCGCCCGAATACACGCTCCATAAGGCTGCCGAGGCCTTCCGCGAAGTGACGGGTATGGAGTATCAGGCGATGGGCGAACTGGAGTATTACGTCATCAGCGACGATGAAGAGGTGTTTCCTGCTCAGGACCAGCGCGGCTATCATGAGTCAGCGCCTTACGCCAAGGCCAACGAGTTCCGTACGCAGTGTATGCAGTACATCGCACAGGCTGGCGGTCAGATTAAATATGGTCACTCAGAAGTGGGCAACTTCACTATCGACGGCAAGAACTACGAACAGAACGAGATTGAATTTCTGCCCGTACCCGTAGAGCAGGCTGCCGACCAACTGATGCTAGCCAAGTGGATAATCCGCAACCTGGGCTATCAGATGGGCTACGACGTGACCTTCGCACCGAAGATTACCACTGGCAAGGCGGGCTCAGGCCTGCATATCCACATGCGGATGATGAAGGACGGCAAGAACCAGATGCTGGCCGACGGCGTGCTGTCGGAGGCTGCCCGTAAAATGATAGCAGGTATGATGGACCTTGCGCCTGCCATCACCGCCTTTGGCAACAAAAATCCTACCAGCTATTTCCGTCTTGTGCCCCATCAGGAGGCTCCTACGAACGTATGCTGGGGCGACAGGAACCGCTCTGTGCTCGTTCGCGTGCCGTTGGGTTGGGCTGCCGATGTGGACATGAGCTACAAGGCCAATCCACTGGAGAAGGAGTCGAAATACGACACGAGCATCAAGCAGACGGTAGAGATGCGCTCGCCCGACGGCTCTGCCGACCTCTATCAGCTGCTGGCTGGACTCTGCGTCGCTTGTCGTCACGGCTTCGAGATGCCCGATGCTCTTGAGGTGGCAGAGCGGACTTACGTCAATGTGAATATCCATGCTGCCGAGAATGCCGATCGTCTGGCTACGCTCGCACAGCTTCCTGATTCCTGTGTCGCTTCTGCCGACAGTCTGGAACGCCTGCGTGCTGTCTTCGAAGAACACCATGTCTTCTCGCCCGCTATGATCGACGGCATCATCGCCCAGCTACGGGCTTTCGACGATGTAACGCTTCGCAAGAACATCGAGGGTTATCCCGAGGAAATCAAAAAGCTCGTCACGAAATATTTCCATTGCGGATAACACCGCGTTCAAAGCTTTACCCCGTACTTCATAATCCGCTCCTCCATCATACCTTCGGGCATGAATCGGAGGAGCGTTTTTGTGATAGTATTCAGCATCGACTGACGGATGTAGTCCTCGCGGATGTAGAGCGACACACGGCGCTGCGAGAGATAATCACCCTCAATACGACGCACGTTCTCGCGCTGACGGTCGGTGAGGAACGGCAGGTGCATCTCAGGGATAATGGTAAAACCGCCATTCTCATCTACGATGCGGATAAGTGTCTCGATGCTGCCTGCCTCATAGACGCGGTTTCCCTTCGTCCTTGCCTTGCAAAAGCTGAAGGCACTGTCGCGCAGACATTGGGCTTCTTTCATGATCCACATTTTCTCGTGCTCTAAATTCTCTGGTTTGAACACAGGCAGTTTGCGCCAGCAGTCTTCGGCAAGATACACCATAAACTTCTCAGTATAGAGCGGAACCTCCAATATACCCTGACGCGAATTCCCGCTGATGGCGATACCTGCATCCAGGTGCCCCAACTGCAGTTCGCTCAACATCACATCAGCCTTCATCTCGCGGATGCTAAGTTTCACCTGCGGATACGCCTCGATGTAGTGGCGGATGAATTTTGGCAGGACATATGGGGCGATGGTAGGCCCGACGCTTAGATTGAATTCGCCTGCCACATCGCCCTTGTCCTCGCTCACCAGTTCTGCGATGCGCTCTGCCTCGGCAATAGCCCGTTCAGCCTGACGGATAATCTTCTCGCCTGCGATGGTAGGCGTAACGCTCTTGTTGCTGCGCTCGAAGATGCGCACGTCAAGTTCCTCCTCCAACTTCACCAGCATGGCGCTGAGGGTGGGTTGCGAAATGCCACAAGCATCGGCGGCCTTGGCAAAGTTACGGTAGCGGTCGATAGCTACGATATATTTCAGTTGCTGTAATGTCATACTTTACGAATTGAAAATTGATAATTGACAATTGAAAATTGTATCTACGATAGAAAAAACCGATGCAAAGATAGACAAAATAATTCGTTTATCTATCAAATAAGTTGTAATTTTGCACCATCAAACAGAAAATTTAAAGTTTTATGGAGCAAAAAGATAGTAAAAAGAAGACAACAAAGCGTTTTCATCGTCACTTCGAGACACCGAGTGTGCCCATTTATTGGATTATCATCGCGTACATCCTGCTTGGCTGGTTTTTCCCAGTGATTGGCCTGTTGGCACTCATCTGCATGATCGGCCCAGTGCTGACCAGTATATTTAAAGGCCGTTGGTGGTGCGGACACGTCTGTCCTCGCGGCAATATGTACGACCGTCTGCTGTCGAAGTACTCACCCCATCGCCCGATTCCCAAGTTTGTGCGCACCTTCGGCTTCCGCCTGTTCATGGTGTTCTTCATCTTCGGCATGTTTGGCATCCAACTGACATTCACCGTGCCTTGGAGCGAGGGCGGACTGGCCATGTGGTCTGGAATCGGCAAAGTGTTCTGGACGATTATCGTCATGACCACCATCGTCGGCGTCACACTTTCGTTCATCTATGCCCCACGCACCTGGTGTTCGTTCTGTCCCATGGGAACCATCTCTAACTGGGTGGCACCTAAACACGCTCCCCTGCCCAAGGCTTTCACCAACATCCATGTGTCGAGTGCCTGTCAGATGAAGTGCAAGAGCTGCGCCCGCGTCTGCCCCATGCAGCTTACACCCTACGACTCTCGTGGTAAGGCCGTCGGCTATCTGCATCCAGACTGCCTTAAGTGCGGCAAGTGTACTCTGGCCTGTCCGTCGAAGATTATGGAATTAAAACACTAAATAATTATGGAAAATATCAAAGACTATCAGCAGTATCTCAAGGGATACGACTACACGGGTAAGACTCCCGTTGTCATCGATTTCTATGCCACATGGTGTGGCCCCTGTCAGGCAATGGCTCCCATGCTTCAGCGATTGGCGCAAGAGTACGAAGGCCGCATCAAGGTTCTGAAGGTCGATGTTGACAAGAATCAGGCACTCGCTGCTGCTGCCAATATCATGTCCATCCCCACTTTATTCCTTATCAATAAGGATGGCGACATCGAACGTCAGGTGGGCGGTATGCCTTATCAGCAACTAACCACGTTAGCAGAGCGTATAATAGACTGACATTTCCCAATAAAACATAAAATATGCCTCTCAAAATCTCTGACATGCTTGTATGTCTGGGATTTTTCGTAACTTAGCAGCCAAATATATAAAGTAAAAGTTATGAGAAAAGCAAGCAGAGAGATGGATGCAGCCTTCGCATTAGAGGTGTTAGATAAGGCTCCATACGTGACAGTTAGCATGACCAGACCCGATGGGACTCCATACGGATTGCCTCTGTCGCTGGCTCGCACAGACGAAAAAACGTTTTATTTCCATTGTGCCATGGAGGGTGATAAACTTGATTGCATTGCACACTGTCCCACAGTATTCTTGTCGGCTGTTACCAAATGCTCGCCTACGGTTGGCCCGAAAGACGGGAGCTTTACGCTACAGTACCGATCGGCAACTGCCATCGGTAAGGCAGAGATTGTGACAGACCGTGAAGAGAAGATTACGGCATTGAGAGCCATCTGCCAGCGTTTCCTCCCTCACCACATGGACGCTTTCGATGACGCTATTGCCCGCAGCCTTGAAAGGACTGCCGTAGTGCGCATCACCTTGACTGAACCTCCTGTTGGTAAGCGCAAGCAGTATGATAAAGAGGGCGAGGAAATGAAATGGGGACGAATGGAATAAAGCATGAGCATAAAACTGATTATATTCGATTTTGATGGGACGTTGGGCGACACTAGACTGAACATCGTTACGACCATGCAAATGGCTATCAAGGAGCTGCAACTGCCAGAACGTAGTGAGGCAGAATGTGCATCCACTATAGGTTTGCCATTGGCAGGGTGCTTCAGGACACTGTTCCCTGATATTCAGGATGAACTCATTCCCCGCTGTGCTGAAACCTACCGCAGGATCTTTAATGAGAATCTTCAGAAGATTACGCCGGAAGCCTTCCCTGGTGTTGTCAAGACCTTGAAAACTCTGAAGGAACAAGGCTTCGTACTCACTATCGCTTCATCCCGTTCACGCAATTCCCTCACGGAGTTGACTCACAATATGGGTATCGCTGATTACATTTCTTATTTAATAGGGGCAGATGACGTGAAGGAGGCGAAACCCAAACCAGAACCTGTACTGAAGACACTTGCTGCCATGCAATTTGCTGCCAACGAAACGCTTGTTGTCGGGGATATGGCGGTTGACATCTTGATGGGATACAATGCTGGGGCTAAGACTTGTGGTGTGACTTGGGGTAACGGAAGCAGAGAGGAATTGAAAGAGGCAGGAGCCGACTTTATTATGGACAGAATGGAGGATCTTTTAGGAGTAACAGAAGATGAATAGCAAGAAAGACCCGATGGGCAGAGCCATTGCCGACTACTGGAAAACCAAGAAGGCAGAAAGGCTCAGGGTGTTCTCCCCGATGTTTGAGGAGGACGAGATACCCCTGCAAACGCTTTTCCGTAAGTATGAGGACATGCCAGATATAGAACTCAAGGCACTCGATATGGCCAAGGGAAAGACGCTCGATGTGGGTGCTGGCGCAGGCTGTCATTCACTTGTCTTGCAGGAAAAGGGCTTCGATGTAACCGCTATTGACATTTCCCCTCTGTCTGTTCAGGCCATGAAAGAGCGTGGGGTTAAGAATGTGCTTGAACAGGATTTCTTTACTTTGAAGGGACAATACGATACCATTTTGATGCTAATGAATGGTATTGGCATTGTCGGAACCTTGGAGCGTCTGCCCAAATTCTTCCGTCAGTTAGACAATATACTGGCTCCAGGAGGTCAGGTATTATGTGATTCATCGGATATCAGCTATGTATTTGAGGACGAAAACGGCATGATAGATATTCCAAACGAAATGGACTATTACGGTGAGCATAGCTTCCGAATGCAGTATAAGGACACCATTGGCGAACCTTTTGACTGGCTCTATATCGATGCTGACACTCTGAAGGAGAAAGCAGCGAAGAACGGCTATGTTGCAGAGGTAGTTGCTGAAGGTGATCATTACGATTATTTGGCAAGAATAACGAAGATGAGTGAGCGATGAAGTGGAC
>JAEEGI010019930.1_pt1 | contig 13483 bp, 6 predicted proteins | sample 8958751 | NCBI WGS metagenome assembly JAEEGI01 (sample SAMN16246545, study PRJNA631951) | gut metagenome | biome: gut microbiome; feature: rumen; material: KS-attached | host: Bos | place: Iran: Karaj | collected 2018-10
GGTATCGCTCACCTCCCCCACTACGCCCACGACATTGGCTCGACCGTCGACAACACCTTGCAGCACGCCCGTCTCGGCATCAATCACCACCACGCTCTCGTCGAGGCTGGTCCAGGTGAGAGCGGCAGGGTCGATGGGCATCACCTGGTCGAGAATAGTGCTCTGCAATTCAACCGAATAGGTGCGATAGGTGTCGGTAATGATGGAGTCGTTGCGCAACTGAATGCCATCGGTGGGCTCAATCACCGCCATAGGGATGCTGATGGTATCGCCTTGGAAGACAGCCGAAAGCAAACCATTACCCACCCCAGTGGCAAAGAGCAACGAGTCGTTTTTGATGACACCCAAATTCTCGGGGCACAACAGTGTTACTCCTTGCACATTGGTATCGACAAGCATGCCATACTGGTTGTAACCGAAAAACTTGGGCACATAGGTGCCATACTTGGGCATGGTGAGACTCCAGTCGAGGAAACGGATGCTAGCCACCTCATCGTCGTCGGGACTGTTGCACACGGCAAAGATGCCGTTGGAGTCGGCCCGCTCGGTACCGTCGCTGGGGCGGTTGCGGATTCCCAACGCACTTGTGTAGAGGGTTGACGAGCCACCGCCATCGACGTTCACCGCCATATAGGCACCAGCATAGCGCATCAGGTCGCCCAGCGCATCGGTAGTGACACCATCGCTCAACGACGAACGCCCATCGACCACCATGAATATTACAGTCTGGCCATCTTCGCTGTAGCCCAGGGCGGTGCGTGGATGCACATCGGGATTACCGTTGGGATTGGTCTCGCCATTGAGTACAATCCAGGGCTGCCCCGAGATGATTTCGCGAGGATTAATCGACTCACCCTCTAACTTGGTGTCGAGGGTCATGGTCAGGATGTCACCATCCTGGAGCGAGGCGATGAAGTCCTTAGTTGAACCACGGCCGTGCAACACAAGCCCCTCGGTGGGCACATCCATGTCGCCAGCGGTGCTGGGAGCGCCCACCACCTGTAACTGACAAGGCTGTCCAAATGCGAATGAATCGTCGCCATTTACATACCGCACCGTGACCTCGGCACAATCGCCCGTCTGATTGGTACCCGAGTAATAAGTGGGATTATAAAGAGTTATTTGATTGTTGCCGGCATCAACATTCACGCCAAAAATAGTTGCCGACGTGCCATCGGTCTTGACAATGGTGCCACCAAAGTTCACATGGCCCATGTGCGGCACTTCGTCGGCATCGATGGTGAACTGCAACTCGCCGTCATTGTTGCGGCCACGATAGATGATGCCCTCGGCCATACTCGAGGATATGGGAGTGCCTATCATGGACACGCCACGGCTTGTGTAACCACTCGTCATCCAGAAGTCGCCGTTCACACCCAGGTAATAGCGGTTGCCGGGAGCGGTCTTTCGCTTGGCCATGTTCGACACGGTTTCACTACCGGTCATGCGGTCGGTGCCACTCACCGCCTTCAGTGTCACATTAGGGGCACTCAGGTCAATGCGCGAATAAAACACCCTAAGGTGCTTGGTCCCACTCTCCAAGAGCAGAGAGGTCTGTGTGGTGCCAGGCCCCACATAAGCATGAAACAGCGTGTCGACCGTGTACTCAACGCCCCTCAACGAGTAGGTAGCCTTCTGAGCCTGCAGGCCCAAGGCTGAAGCAGCAAACAGCAATGATGCTATGGTTATCTTCATTTTCATGACTCAATGCCTAAAATAATGTTGATTAATTTGGTTACATCGCTCACATTCACGCGTCCATTGCCATCGACGTCGGCTCTCTCCAAATTCATGGGTACAACGCCCAATATCATATTCACTAACGTAGTCACATCGGTCACATTCACACGGCCATCGCCGTTTACATCACCATGCTGTAACTCTACAGGTTCAACGGCGGCATATACCGTCTCGAAACCCAGAAACTGCATCGTGTACTGCTTACCAATTTCAGAGTTGCCCATACCCAGCTGCATAGAACTCAAGGTAATGGGATAATTGCCCATGTTGTCGGCATCAATCCACGATGCGGTGGGCAAGTCGAACACATTCTCGACGTTGGGAATAATGGTATCGGGGTTCACTGCATGGTAACTGATACCTGCTCCGTTGGCCCGCAAGCCGAAGGTAATTCCCGTCATGGGAGCTTCGCCCGGATTTATCCTGACCCTGATTGTATCGGGCAGGCTCCAGAGCCTGAAAGTCTTGGTGAGTATGATTTTGGGCGCTCGACTGCTCGCCCCGGTGTAGCTATAAGTAAAACCATCGCCCTGAGCCTCGGCTACACCGTTCTTACCACCCGACTGGGTGATTTTCCATGTGCTCAGGTCAAGATTAGGGTCGATGGGCATCACGTGTGCTGTGGGTTTTTCCACGCTCACCCACATGGTGTCGGTCACGCCATCGATGGTGCCCGTAACGTAGGCCTTGCCGTCGGTAATGCCACGCAACACACCCGACTCGGCATCGATTGTGACCACACTCTCGTCGCTCGAAGTCCAGGTGAGGGCACCGCTATAGATGGGCAGCACGTTATCGAGCACAATGCTCTGCACGTCTACTTCATAGTCTCGAAAGGTGTCGTTGATAATCGAGTCGTTAGTGATGTTGATGTCATCGACCGAACCTACAATCTCGACCGGTGCCTCGATTGTGGCACCGTTGTAATGGCCTGTGAGGGTGGCCACACCCGAGCCTGTGGCATAGAAAGTGGTGCCATCGTTGATGATCTCGCCCATCGATTCGGGGCAAGTGAGGGTAACACCTTTCACATCGAGGTCGAGGAGCATACCATATTTATTATAGCCATAGAACTTGGGCGTGTAAATGCCATACTTGGGCGTGCGAAGCCTGAAGTCCTGGAAGCGAATCACGGCAATCGTGTCGTCGTCGGGGGCCGAACTCACACCAAAGATGGCATTGCCATCGGCCCGCTCATTGCCATCGCTGGGGCGGTTGCGCACACCCAGCGCACTGGTGTAGAGACACGATGAACCACCACCGTCGACATTCATCGCCTCGGTGGCACCAGCATAACGCATGATTTCACCCAAGACACGGGTGCGCACACCGTCGGAAATGCCCGAACGGCCATCGACCACACAGAAGTAGACCTTGCTGCCGCCGTCGCTATAACCCACGCCAGAACGTGGATGCAACTGTGTGGCATCGGGGCGATCGGCATCTTGATCGATGACCTCGCCGTTCTCCACAATCTTGGGATTGCCCGAAATTACCTCATAGGGTTCCACACTCAGGCCATTATAGGTCCATGAAGGCGAAACAGTGACGGTATCGCCCACCTGCAGTTTTTTGACCAGATTGCGTGCTGTGCCATGTGCATGAATCACATAGCCGCCATTGGGAATCGTCATGTCGCCAGCCGAACTGGTGTCGCTCGTCACCACCATCTTGAAGGGTCGGGCCGTCTCGAACACATAGCCTTCGGCAAGCCTGGCTTGCACCTCATAGCCCGCACCGGTCTCGTCGGTACTGCCATAATAAAGGTCGTTATAAATCGTGATTTTGTTCTGGTTAGAAGCAGCACTCTCGTTGGCATAGGTATTGATGCCGCCCAGTGTGGCCTGTGTGCCGTCGGGTGCTGTTACCGTTCCACCAAAGAAGAAGGGGTTCACATAGAGCTGGCCATCACGATCCATGATGAAATTCTTGTACAGCTTGGCATTGTTGCGGGCACGGAAAATCTGACCTTCGACCACGGTGGAACCCACCGGAGTACCCACTTTGCTCACGCCACGTGCCGTGTAGCCGCTCGTGACAAAGAAATCGGCATTAATACCAGCAAAATAGCGTTTCCCCGGGCGCGACTTGCGCTCGGCCATGGTGGACACACGCTCGTTGCCCGCGACCTTGTCGGTAGCACACACGCCGCTCAGCGTGACAAAGGGATTGGTCATGTCGATGGTGAGATAAAACACGCGCAGATTGGCCGACCCCGTGTGCAGCCAAAGCGACGTCTGCATGGTTCCAGGCCCCACCTGGTTGTGAAATAGGGTGTCGACCACATAGGTGGTTCCCATCAGGTTAATGCTCCCTGATGCCCAAGCGCTCAAAGAAGCCACCAGCGCCGCAACCATTAGCGTTATCCTCTTTTTCATTGTCATAATAATAGTTTTAGCTTGGAACAAGCACAGGGACCGGCCCAAAAGCCAATCCCCGTGTTATAATTGTTTCAATTAGAAATGTGGCTAAGAGACACCCAATATGATGTTGATGAGCGACGTGACATCGGTCACATTAATCTTGCCATCTCCACTAATATCGGCAACTTCTTCATCTTTGGGGACAACACCCAGAATCATGTTGATGAGCGTAGTAACGTCGGTCACATTCACCTTACCATCGCGGTTCACGTCGCCCTTGAGAGGCGTTTCTCCGCCACCGCCCACGTTCTTGCCAATCTCATAGATACCCATACCGTTATAGGCCTTGAAAGTGAAGAGCGTGATGACTTCATTGCCCTGGTCGTCGACGCTCTTGGCGGTATTGATGCAATGCACACGCAGACCGCTATCACTCATCTTGCCAACACTATCGGCGGGCAACTGCCAGTACTTGGTGAGACCACCTAAAGACAAGCCCTCTCCCAACTCGCAGACATAAATCTGGCAGCCATTGCCATTCTTGTCATATTGAGCCTTAGGATAAGCAAGGAAGTTGCGGCCTTCAAGGGTGAACTCAGCCACACCGTTGGCACCCTTGTCGGTTTGTTTCACATCATCGCTGGCTTCTTCGAAAGTGTCAATCAGTGTACCAGTAACATCATATAACACAGGGTCACGGCCGAAGCAGTCGACATAGAACAGGTCACCGCTATACATTCTTTCTTCGTCTTCAGTGTTCAATACCATCTTCACCACCGGTGCCAGACTGAAACCAGTTGCAGTTTCGGGATAGAACTCGACAAAGTCCATTTTGGTGTCGCCGTCGAAGCCACCTTCCCACTCGAAGCCACCTTGCTCAAGGTGCATTCTGTAGCCTGTGGGGAAACCTGGGTCGGCCGATGAGCCAGCAAAGGTCATGATGTTACATTCGGCCTGTTCGCCAGTAAGGTCGCCAATGACATCGAGGTAGTCGGTGCGCTGGATGTCGCCGGCCTTGTCCATTTCAACCACGAGGGTAAGTTCGCCGGTCTCGGTATTGACCATATAAACAGGCACCTCGTTCTGGGCAGTGCTAGTCATAGGAGCCACCCAAATGTGATGGAAGTTGTCGACGCCGATACTTGCCACACCCAAGAAGCGGGCATAGGGAGCGCCATCGAGGGTGAGGGGTAAATCTTCGAGTTGCGAACCATCTTCGACTTTAAAGCGGTGAATAACGCTTTGCTGCAGAGAGTCGGTACCAATGACCACCAATTTCTCTTCGGAACGAGAGACATAGATGATGCCCTCGTCCATGACAGCCGTACGTGCACGTTGATTGCAGATAACATTAGATGTGTAGGCTTCGCCCGCATGCACACGGTCAAAAATCCACTTGTTGACCACCTTGATGTCGTTAACGGGCTCATAGACCTGATTGTCGACAATGGCCCAAGCACTTGCACTTGCCACAAGAGCAAGCATCGAAAGGAGTAATTTTTTCTTCATAAGTTTTGTTTTTATAGATTAATGAATTTACTTTTGTTTTTAAAGCGCAAAGATTGTAGTTTTCTTTTCAAAGGGTAAAATTAATAATAATTTATCAAACTACCATCACAAATGACAAAAAAAATGCTCCCTGAGCAATCAGAGAGCATTTTGATGATGATTTCCTGTAAAAATAATCAGGAAACACCCAAAATGATGTTGATGAGAGATGTGACATCGGTCACATTAATCTTGCCATCTCCGCTGATATCGGCGACTTCTTCATCCTTGGGAATGACACCCAGAATCATGTTGATGAGTGTAGTGACATCGGTGACATTCACCTTGCCATCGCGGTTCACGTCGCCCCTGAGAGGAGTTTCGCCACCGCCGCCAAGGTTCTTGCCAATCTTGTAGACGCCCATGCCATTGTAGCACTTGAAGGTGAGCAGATAGACCACTTCGGAGCCGTCTTCTTCGGCATACTCTACATTGAGTGCATGGATGCGTGTACCACCATCGGACACATCGCCCAGTTTGTCGGCAGGCACCTGCCAGTACTTGGTCATGCCTTCAAGGCTCATGCCCTCGCCCAATTCACAAATATTGGCCTGGCAGGCACGATAGAAGTTGGCGCCTTCGTCCAAGCCATCATATTGAGCCTTGGAGTAGACAAGGAAGTTGCGTCCTTCGAGCGTGAACTCGGCCACACCGTTAGTTCCGGCATAAGGCCAGAGTTCGGTAGGAACGTTCTCGAAATTGTCGACCATAGAACCCGTGTTGTCGTAAATAGCGGGCATAGAATTGAATCCATCGAGGTAGAAGAGGTTACCTTCGTATTTATTCTCTTCGTCTTCAAAGTCAAGAATCATTTTTCCATAAGGAGCATATCCCCATTGGGTAACATTCTCGGGATAGAAGTCGACAATGTCGATGTAAGTATCGCCATCGAAACCACCATCCCAGTAGTCTTCGCCCTGGCCACAACGCCACTTGTAGATGGTGGCCACTTGAGAGCCCACTGCGAGCACATTGCATGGAGCCTCTTCACGAGTGATGTCGCCCATTACGTCGACATAGTCGATACGCTCCAGCACATCACCTTTATCGAGCTCTGCTACAAGAGAGAGTTCACCCGTCTCGCCATCGAGAGCATAGAGAGGAATTTTTGTTCCAGACTGGAACGATGCAGGAGCCATCCACAGATGACCGAAGTTATCGACGCCAATGCTGTTAGCACCCAGCTGAGCTGTAATGTAACCACCATTGTAGGTGAGCGTGAGAGCAGGGAGTTCCTCACCGGTGTTAGCATCGAAGCGATACACCACGGCAGCGCTCACAGTATCGGTACCGGTAATGATTGCTTTAGCCTGTGAACGTGACACATACACCACGCCCTGGCTGAGCACTGCCATGCGTGCGTTGGTATTGCATGCATCCAAATTGGTGAAGGCATCGGCAGCATGGGCACGGTCGATGAGCCAAAGGTTCTGGATCTTGATGTCGTTGACCGGCTCATAGGTGTTGGGGTCAACCACAGCTGTTGCACTCGCATAGGTCAAGAGAGCAAACAGCGCTAAAAGTAAAGATTTTCTCATAAGCTTTTTATAGATTGTTAATGAATATAGATTGTTTCTTATTTCCACAAGCAAAGTAAACAATTTTTCATTAAATATCAAAGAAAAATCCATTCTTTTTAAGCTTTTCAAACAATATTTAAACATAAGTTTCAAGTAGAGATTTTTATCATCTCATTTTTAATCTAATCGCAGCACTTTCAAGATAAAAAATTTGCTCATTGCAAAAGTGTTTTGTAATTTTGTGTTCTTGCTTGACACAATTTATCTTGAAGACAAACCTTATAACAAAAAACATACTTATATTCACATGGCAAACTTAAAACAACTTGTTGAATGTGTGCCCAATTTCAGTGAAGGGCGCAACCCTGAGATTATTAACAGCATAACCGACGTGATTCGCAAAGCCAAGGGCGTGAAACTGCTCGACGTGGACCCAGGTGAAGCCACTAACCGCACCGTGGTTACCTTTGTGGGCGACCCCGACTCGGTAGTAGAGGCCGCCTTCCAGCTGGTGAAACGTGCCGGCGAACTCATAGACATGCGCAACCACCACGGCGCACACCCCCGCATGGGTGCTACCGACGTGTGCCCGCTGATTCCCGTTGCCGGCATCACGCTCGAGGAATGTGCTGCCCTGGCCCGCAAACTGGCCGAGCGCATCTCAGCCGAACTTGAGATTCCCACCTACTGCTACGAGGCTGCCGCATTCACTCCCGAGCGCCGCAACCTGGCCGTGTGCCGCCAGGGCGAATACGAGGCCATCGCCGAGAAGCTCGTGACCGAGGGCAAGCAGCCCGACTTCGGCGCCAAACCGCTCAACGAGCGCATAGCACGCACCGGCTGCACCGCCGTTGGTGCCCGCAACTTCCTCATCGCAACCAACTTCAACCTGAATACCACCTCGACCCGCCGCGCCAATGCCATCGCATTTGATGTGCGCGAGAAAGGCCGCCCCGTGCGCGAAGGCAACCCCATTACCGGCAAGCCCAAAAAGGACGAGAATGGCAAGACCATCATGCAGCCCGGTACGCTGAAAGGCACCAAGGCTATTGGCTGGTATATCGACGAGTATAAGATTGCCCAGGTGTCGATGAACATCACCGACATCAACGTGACTCCGCTGCACGTGGCATTTGACGAGGTGTGCCGCTGCGCACAAAACCGCGGCATACGCGTGACCGGTACCGAGATTGTGGGCCTCATCCCTAAGAGTACCCTGATTGATGCCGGCAAGTACTTCCTCGAGAAACAGAACCGCTCGACCGGTATTCCCGAAGAAGACATCATGCAAATCGCCATCAAGTCGATGGGCCTCGACGACCTCAAGCCCTTCAATCCGCGCGAGAAAGTGATTGAATTCATGTGCGAAGACGACGATGCAAAAGGCAAACTCGTGGACCTCACCGTGAAAGGATTTGCTGAGGAAACCTCACGCGAGTCACCTGCTCCTGGCGGTGGCACCATCGCAGCCTACATGGGTGCTCTGGGTGCTGCTCTGGGCACCATGGTGGCCAACCTCTCGAGCCACAAGCCTGGCTGGGATGAACGTTGCGGCGAATTCAGCCAGTGGGCTGACAAGGGCCAGGTGGTGATGACCGAACTGCTGCACCTCGTTGACGAAGACACGCAAGCCTTCAACCGCATCATGGCCGCCTTTGGCATGCCCAAAAACACCGATGCCGACAAGGAAGCCCGCAGCGCAGCCATCCAAGACGCCACCCTCTATGCAACTCAAGTGCCCTTGCGCACCATGAAGGAGTCGTTCAAGGTGTTTGAACTGTGCCGCGCCATGGCCGAGGAAGGTAACCCCAACAGCGTGAGCGATGCAGGTGTGGGCGCACTTGCTGCCCGTGCCGCTGTGCTGGGTGCAGGCATGAATGTGAAGATCAATGCCGGTTCGCTCAAGGACCGCACCGTGGCCGACGCACTCATTGCTGAAGCCAACGACCTGATTGCACGCGCCAACAAGGAAGAGGCCGAAATCACCGCTATCGTAGAAACCAAGTTATAAATCATCTAGAACATCTATGTATTCTAGTTCTAGTAAAAAACCACAATAATGACAAGAGAAGAATTTATTGCCGATATCAGGGCCGGTATTCCCGACGTTCTCCCCGAACCCATGCCCTATGAGGCCGACATCAACCATGCGCCCAAGCGCAAAGACATTCTCACACCCGAGCAGAAGAAACTCGCCTTGCGCAACGCACTGCGTTACTTCCCCGCCAAGTTCCACAAGACACTGTTGCCCGAGTTTGCACAGGAACTCAAGGACTATGGCCGCATCTATATGTACCGCTTCCGTCCCCGCTATGAGATGAAAGCAAGACCCATCGACGAGTATCCGCACAAGAGCCGTCAGGCTGCTGCCATCATGATGATGATCCAGAACAACCTGGACAAGGCTGTGGCTCAGCATCCGCACGAACTCATCACCTACGGTGGCAACGGCGCCGTGTTCCAGAACTGGGCACAATACCGCCTGGTAATGAAATACCTGAGCGAGATGACCGACGAGCAGACGCTCGTGATGTATAGCGGACATCCACTGGGACTCTTCCCCTCGCACAAGAATGCTCCCCGCGTGGTAGTTACCAACGGTATGGTCATTCCCAACTACTCCAAGCCCGACGACTGGGAGCGCGGCAACGCCCTGGGCGTGACACAATATGGTCAGATGACCGCCGGCTCCTATATGTACATAGGTCCGCAAGGCATCGTGCACGGCACCACCATTACCGTGCTCAACGCAGCCCGCAAGGTGATGGGCGAGGAACGCGAAAAACGCATTCCGCTGTTCGTCACTGCAGGCCTGGGTGGCATGAGTGGTGCTCAGCCCAAGGCTGGCAACATTGCCCAAGTGGTGAGCGTGACCGCCGAAATCAACCCGCTGGCTGCCCGCAAGCGCTACGACCAGGGTTGGGTTGACGAACTGCATGAAAACCTCGACGAACTCATTCCCGCCATTCGCAAGGCTGTGGAAGAGAAACGTGTGGTTTCGATGGCCTATGTAGGCAATGTGGTTGACCTGTGGGAGCGTCTGGCCGACGAAGGCATTCATGTGGACCTGGGTAGCGACCAGACCTCGCTGCACAACCCCTATGCCGGCGGCTACTATCCCGTGGGCTACAGTCTCGAGGAGTCGAAGCGCATGATGGCCGAGGAGCCTGAACGCTTCAAGGAGTGCGTGTTTGAGTCGCTGCGCCGTCAGGTGGCTGCCATCAACCGCCTCACTGCCAATGGTATGTACTTCTTCGACTATGGCAATGCCTTTATGCTCATGGCAAGCCGTGCCGGTGCCGACATCATGAAAGACGAGACCCACTTCCGCTATCCCAGCTATGTGCAGGATATCATGGGTCCCATGTTCTTCGACTACGGTTTCGGACCCTTCCGCTGGGTTTGCACCTCGTGCGACCCGCACGACCTGGAAGTCACCGACCGCTTGGCTGCCGAAGTGCTCGCCGAGATGATGAACCATGTGACTCCCGACATCAAGGGCCAGCTTGCCGACAACCTGCACTGGATTCGCGAAGCAGGCAAGAACCACCTGGTGGTGGGTTCGCAGGCACGCATCCTCTATGCCGACTCTGAAGGCCGCACCAAGATTGCGCTTGCCTTTAACGAGGCCATCAAGCGTGGCGAAATCAGCGCACCCGTTGTGCTGGGCCGTGACCACCACGATGTGAGTGGTACCGACTCGCCCTTCCGCGAGACCAGCAACATCTACGACGGCAGTCAGTTCTGCGCCGACATGGCTGTGCAGAATGTGATTGGCGACTCGTTCCGTGGCGCTACCTGGGTGAGCATCCACAATGGTGGCGGCGTTGGCTGGGGCGAAGTGATTAACGGCGGCTTCGGCATGGTGATTGACGGCAGTGAAGACTCGGCCCGTCACATTCGCGAAATGCTGCTGTGGGATGTGAACAACGGCATCGCCCGCCGCTCGTGGGCACGCAACGCCGGTTCGATCGACGCCATCAAGCGCGAAATGGAACGCACACCCGGCCTGTGCGTCACCCTTCCCAACCTCGTCGACGACGCCCTGTTTGAAGAATAAAGCACTGTCGACCCAAAGAACAAACACTCAAGTCCCGAAATCTCAGGACTTGAGTGTTTTTTATCATAATTGCACTAAAAATTGTGCGATATTTGAGAAAATCGCACTAAAAACAGTGCAGTTTTTGAAAAAATCGCACTAAAAATTGTGCAATTCATTTAAGCGGCAAGAAATTTGGGCACGTGTTTCGTTATGTGACAATTTATATTTAACTTTGCAGTTGAATTATTGACTAGATAAACCTATAACCTTTAACACAGATATTATGATTCATTACATCAGTTCTGAGCATCTCACTATCGAGAAAATTGACGAAATCATCAGCAAAAACTACAAGCTGGAATTGAGCGAGGATGCAAAACAGCGCATCAATCGCTGCCGCAAGTATCTCGACAAGAAGATTGCCCGCAACAACACACCCGTCTATGGCGTGACAACCGGTTTTGGTTCGCTGTGCAACGTAAGCATCAGCGACGACCAACTGTGCCAACTTCAAGTGAACCTCATCAAGTCGCACGCCTGTGGCATCGGCGAGCGCGTACCTAACGAGATTGTGCGCATCATGATGCTACTCAAGATCCAGTCGCTCAGCTATGGGTACTCGGGTTGCAAACTCGATACCGTTCAGCGTCTGGTGGCCTTCTTCAACAACGACATCTATCCCGTGGTGTACCGTCAGGGTTCACTGGGAGCATCGGGTGACCTGGTGCCCCTCGCTCACCTGTGCCTGCCGCTCATAGGACTGGGCGAAGTAGAATATCAGGGCAAAATCATTTCGGGCGACGAAATTCTGAAGAAAAAACGCTGGAAACCCATTCAGCTGGCCAGCAAAGAGGGTCTGGCACTGCTCAATGGCACGCAGAACATGAGTTCGTTTGCCGTGTGGGCACTGATTCACGCTCAGCGCCTGAGTGACTGGGCCGACAAGATTGCCGCCATGTCGCTCGACGCCTACGACGGCCGTATCGAACCCTTCACCGAGGCTGTGCATCTGGTGCGTCCTCACAAAGGCCAGATTGAAACCGCCGCTCACATGCGCGAACTGCTCGAGGGCAGCCAGCTCATCAAGAATGTGAAGGCTCACGTTCAGGATCCCTACTCCTTCCGCTGCGTGCCTCAAGTGCACGGTACCGTGAAGGATACCATACGCTATGTGAAATCGGTGATTGACACTGAAATCAACTCGGCAACCGACAATCCCACCGTGTGCCCCGACGAAGACCTCATCATCAGCGCCGGCAACTTCCACGGCGAACCCATTGCTCTGCCCATCGACTTCCTTGCTATGGCCATGAGTGAACTCGCCAACATCAGCGAGCGCCGCATCTACCGCCTCGTGTCGGGTACTCGCGGTCTGCCTAGCTTCCTTGTAGCCACTCCGGGCCTGAACAGCGGTTTCATGATCACGCAATATGCTGCAGCATCGGCCGTGAGCCTGAACAAGACGCTTGCCATGCCGGCATCGACCGACAGCATTCCCTCTTGCCAGGACCAGGAAGACCACGTGAGCATGGGCGCCAACGCCGCCATCAAACTCTACAAGGTGATACTGAACACAGAGCGTGTGCTTGCCATCGAGCTCTTCAATGCAGCACAGGCGCTTGAATTCCGCCTCCCGCTCAAGTCATCGCCGACCATTATGGCTATTCACAGCGAGTATCGCAAGCATGTTCCGTTCATTCTGAACGACGAACTGATGTATCCTTATATCCAGAAGTCAATTGACTTCCTGCGCAAATAAATATGAAACTGCTCGTTATTAATATAGGAATCCTTGCCGGCATCGACCGGCAAGGTCTTTTATGTCGCAAAGGGGCCGAAATGGCCCAGTTCGACACCATCGAGAACGCCTATCTGCTGTGCGAAGATGGCAAGTTTGTAGATTTTGGTTCGATGGACAGTGTGCCCACCGCTGCCACTGGTGTAGAAGTGTTTGACGCGCAAGGTGGTGCCGTGCTGCCCAGCTTCTGCGACTCGCACACTCACATCGTGTATGCCGGCAGCCGTGAACAGGAGTTTGTAGACAAGATCAACGGCCTGAGCTATGCCGAGATTGCCCGTCGTGGCGGCGGCATCTTGAACAGTGCCGATCGATTGCACGAACTCAGTGAAGACGAACTCTACGAGCAAGCCATGTGCCGCGTGCGTGAGGTGATGTGGAAAGGCACCGGTGCCATTGAAATCAAGAGCGGCTACGGCCTGAACACGGCCGACGAGCTGAAGATGTTGCGTGTGATTCGCCGCATCAAGCA